>MDTG01139117.1_pt1 | contig 32735 bp, 31 predicted proteins | sample 811421 | NCBI WGS metagenome assembly MDTG01 (sample SAMN05326645, study PRJNA326480) | marine metagenome | isolation source: seawater | place: Pacific Ocean: South East | collected 2011
ACGTTGATAGGCTGGATGTGGAAGCGCAGCAATGCGTGCAGCTGACCAGTACTAATAGCTCAATTGGCTTGATTTATGCACTGAAAAAAATTTTTAAGATCGATATAAATCCTAATAATTATATTTTTACATGAAATTTCATCTAAATTAAGGTGATTTTTTTCTTTACTGTTCAATCTTTGAACGTTATTTTGTTCAATATTTGAACATATGAAAAAAGACAGAGAAGACTATTTTGAGGTTTTAAGAAAGATTGAGAAAAATCCAAACTCGACTCAAAGAGAACTTGCAGAAAAATTAGGATTTAGTCTTGGCAAATTAAATTACTGTTTAAAAGCGTTAAAAAACAAAGGTCTAGTCAAAATAGAAAATTTTAACAAAAATCCAAATAAATTAAACTACATATATGTACTTACTCCCAAAGGGTTTTCAAAAAAGACCAAACTTACAATAAATTTTATGAAAGCTAGAATGAAAGAATATGACGAGCTTAAAGCAGAATTAAAAAAAGCGAGAGGACAAAAACTTGAATTATAAAAATCAATTAAAAACAGGCAAATCACAAATTGCAGTTTGGGGATCGGGATATATTGGATTATCTACAATGGCCTTTTTTTCAAAAAATAAAATTAAGTGTGTTGGATATGATATCGATGAAAAAAAAGTTCAAACCATAAATTCTGGCAAACTTCCAATTTCAGAACTTAAAGATTGGTTTGGATTTGATATTAAAAGCTCTGTTAAAAAAAAATATCTTAAAGCAACTAATGATCATAATATATTTTATAAAGATTCTTTTAATGTTCATTTTATTGCTATTCCTACAGAAAAAAATGGCAAACCTTTTTTTGATATTCTTTTTAATGTTCTAAAAAAATTAATTAAAATTATTAAAAAAAAAAATAAAATTAAACCAGTTATTATAATTGAATCTACTTTAACACCACAATGTTCAGAAAAAAAAATTATACCTTTTTTTAAAAAACATAATGTAGTGCCTAAAGAAGATTTTATCTACGGAGTCGCTCCTAGGAGAGATTGGTTTGTAGAAGGAACTAAAAGTTTGGTTGATATAGATAGAGTGTTTGGGTCAACAGACGCCATTTCTTCAAAGATTATAAAAGATATTTTATCTATTGTTTGTAAAAATCTTCATGAGGCTACGTCACATAAAGTATCTGAAATGGTGAAAAGTATTGAAAATGCTTATAGACATATGGAAATTACTCTGGCAAATCAACTTTCATTAGCCTATCCAAATGAAAATATGAGAGAGGTTCTTAAGTTGGTTGGCACTAAATGGAATGTTGGAACGTATCATCCAGGTTTTGGAACAGGGGGGTACTGTATACCTCTTTCTAGTCAATATGTATTAAAAGAAGTAAAAGACAAATCAAAATTAACTTTATTAAGAGAGACAATTAAAACTGATACAAACATAAATATTTTGATTGCAAAATCTCTCATTAAAAAAGGATATAAAAATGTTGGTGTTTTAGGTCTCTCATATAAAGGTAATTTGAAGGTTGATATTTTATCCCCTGTCATACCTTTTATAAAATATCTTAAGTCTAAAGGTATTAGTGTAAATTTATTTGATCCTTATTATTCTAATGAAGAAATAAAAAGAATTGTAGGTGTTAAATCGTTCAAATTTCCACAAGATTTATCGAAATTTGACTGTATAGTTGTTAGCATTGATCATAAAGAATTTAAAACCAACATGAAAAGAATAACAAAACACTTATCAAACTGTAAGTATATTTTGGATAATATGAAAGTTTGGGAAAAAATTAGTTTTCCTAAACATATTACTTACAAAATTTCAGGAGAAAAAAATTGGATATGAAAAACAAAAAAATTATAATAACTGGCGGTGCAGGATATATAGGCTGCCATGTGGTTGAAGAACTAATTAAATCTAATTATTTAGTTACTGTGATTGATAGATTATCTTTTGATCCAAATTCTTTGAATAGTCTAAAAGACAATAAAAATCTGACAATTATAAATGAAGATTTGAGAAATTTGTCAAACCTAGAGACATATTTGAATGATGCAGAAGCTGTTATTCATTTAGCTGCTCTTGTAGGTGAAGCAGCATGTAAAATTTCAGAAACAGATACAGTTTCCATAAATTATGATGCAACAATAAAATTATGTGATTTAGCAAGAAAAAATAAAGTAAAGAAATTTATTTTTATGTCTACTGCAAGTAGCTACGGTGTCCAAGATACCAGTGAAATCGCAAATGAAGAAACAAAACTTAATCCAGTTTCATTATATGCAAAAACAAAAATTGATTGTGAGAATAGTTTATTAAATAAATTTTCTGATGATATTGAAATTACAATTTTTAGACCTTCGACTGTTTATGGACATTCAAGTAGAATGCGTTTTGATTTAATACTTAATCATTTAGTTTTAGATGCATTTTTAAAAAAAGAAATTAAAGTTTTTGGTCCAGAAATGGTTCGTCCTTTAATGTGGGTAGGTGAGCCAGCTCGTGTATATAAAAAAGTTATAGAGTCTCAAGATTCAAAATTCAGATCTCAGATATTCAATATGGGATATGATAATGAAAATTATCAAAAGATAGATATAGCAAAATTAGTTCAATCTAATTTTTTTCCTGAAATAAATATGGACATAATCGAAAAAGATAAAGATTTAAGAAGCTACAGGTTAGATTTCAATAAAATGAAAAAGTTTTTTAATTTAGAACCAGGAAGCGACTTGTTGAACGCAACTAAAATAATAATTGATAATATAACCTCAAAAAAATACGGAGATTTGGAATCTAAGAAATATTACAATACTTAAATGATAAATACATACATTCCTTATTTTAAAAAAAAGGATCAAAATATTTTAAAGCAATGTTTAAAAACAAATTTTGTTTCAACGGCTGGTCCTTTAGTAAAAAAATTTCAAGAAAATTTTAATAAGAAATATAACTTTAAATATTCAGTTGCTGTAAATTCTGGAACTTCAGCATTACATCTTGGATTAAAAGCTATAGGCGTCAATAGTGGTGATAGCGTTATTCTGCCATCTTACACATTTGCAGCTACAGCAAATGCTATAATATATAACAATGCCTATCCTTGGTTTTTTGATTGTGATAGAAATTTCAATTTATCAATTGATAAAATAGAAAAATCATTAAAATCCAAAACTTATTTCAAAAACAAAAATTTAGTTTTAAAAAAAAACAATTCTATTGTTAGAGCAATAATGCCCGTATCGACATTTGGAAAGAAATTAGAATTTAGTAAATTGATTAAATTTTCAGAAAAATATAATCTTAAGATACTGTTTGATACTGCTGCATGTCATGATCCCAAAATTTTTAATTTTAAAAAAAATAATAAAATACATTTTTGTTTTTCATTTAATGGAAATAAAACTTTAACTAGTGGTGCCGGTGGGATATTTGCATCAAATTCGAAAAAAACAATTGATAGAGTTAAAACGTTGGCCAACGTTGGAAAAAAATTTAGTAAATACGATTATGAAGAGATAGGGTTTAATTACAAAATGACAAATATTCAAGCCTCACTTGGTTTGGCTCAATTAGATAATTTAAATAATATTTTGTTAATAAAAAAAAAAATTTTTCAAAATTACCATGAAAATTTAAAAAATCTTAAAAAATTTAGATGTTTTTATGATCCTAATTATCAAAACTGGGTATTTGTATTAATAGCAAATTCCTATAAAAAATTTAAATCTATTCAAAAACTATTTCAAAATTCTAAAATTCAATTAGATTTTTTTTGGAAACCTTTACATTTACAAAAACCATATAAAAAATTTTTACATGAAAATTTAGAATTTACTGAATTTATTTGGAATAAAGTTTTGGTATTACCTTCACACCCTGGTGTGAAAAAAAAGGATCAAGAAAAAATAATTAATATCTTAAACAATATCCATGATTAAAAAAAAAAGATACTCAGCACTACTTTTATTAAGAAAAAACGATCCATCTTGTATTAAATTTTTTAAATTTATTTCATATCATTGTAAAAATGTTAGCGCTTTATGGTCTGATAATTCCAAAAAAAAAAAACTAATAAAACAAAAATATGATTTTATAATTTCTTATAGAAGTTCTATTATCTTAAAAAATAAAGATATTTCTTTAGCAAAAATTGCAGCTATAAATTTACATCCAGGAAGCCCCAAATATAGAGGAATTGGATGCTTAAACTACGCACTATATAATAATGAAAAGAAATATGGATTTACTATCCATCTAATTAATAAAAAGATCGATTATGGAAAGATATTATTTGTAAAATATTTTTTTATTAAGAAAAGTGATACAGTTGCATCACTTTTAGAAAAAACTCACAAACAATGCATTAAATATTCAAAAGTTTTTTTTAAAGATATCTTAAAAGATGCTAGCAGAATAAATTTTTATAAAAAAAAATTTAATAATGAGAAATGGTCAAAAATTATTAAAAATAAAAAAAAATTGAATAAATTTTATAGAATTACAAATTTTGATGTAAAAGAGGTTGATAGAAAAGTACGTGCAACAGAGTTTATTAATTTTAAACCTTTCATTCAAATTGGAACAAATAAATTTATTTTAAAAAATAATGAAAAATAAGATTATAATAATTGCAGAAGCTGGAGGGAATCATAATGGATCTATTCAAAAAGCTTATAAGTTGGTTGATATAGCAAAAAGAGCTGGAGCTGATTATATTAAATTCCAAACATTTAAAGCAGACACTCTCGTTTCAAAAAATGCGCCTAAAGCAAAATATCAAAAAAAAAATGTGAAAAAAATTTCACATTATGAATTAATAAAAAAACTAGAGATGTCGAATGATATGCATGTCAAACTTATTAAATATTGTAAAAGAAAAAAAATTAAATTTTTATCTTCTCCTTTTTGTGTTGATAGTTTTAATTTACTTAGAAAATTTAATTTAGACTTTATTAAAATTCCCTCAGGAGAAATCACTAATTTACCCTTATTAAGACACATAAAAAAATTTGATAATGATATTATTTTATCAACTGGCATGTCTAATACTAATGAAATTAAAAATGCTCTTAAAATACTTAAAAATAAAAAAAGGAAAATAATTTTGCTTCATTGCAATACTGAATATCCAACACCTTTAAGTGATATAAATTTAAATGCTATGCGGGCATTAAAAAAACAATTTAATCTAGATATTGGTTACTCAGATCATTCATTAGGAATTCAAGTTCCAATTATTGCAGCTGCACTTGGAGCTAAAGTAATTGAAAAACATTTTACAATATCAAAAAAAATGGTTGGTCCAGACCATGTTGCAAGTTTAAATCCAAAAGAATTAATTTCTATGATTAAAGCAATAAGAGCTACAGAAGTTATTCTTGGAAAAAAGAATAAATTTGTCTCAAAAAGTGAGAAAAAAAATATTTTTATTGCAAGAAAATCATTGTTTGCCGCGCGTGAAATTAAAAAAGGTGAAAAATTTTCTTTAAATAATTTAGTTTGTTTGAGGCCAGGTTCGGGAATTTCACCAATGAATATTGATAAAGTTTGTAGACTTAAAGCAAAAAAAACTTTTTCAAAAGGAGAATTAATAAAAATTTAAAAAAAAATGAGACATAGATTAGCTTTTTTTACATCAACACGAAGCGATATGACGATCTTAGAGCCGCTATTAAACGAAATAAAGAAAAATAAAAAATTTAAATATTTACTTTTCGTTCATGGCACTCACCTCGAAAAAAATTATGGCAATACAATAAAAGATATAAAAAAATTGAATTTTAAAATTTCTTCAAAATTTTTCTCGGTAGACAAACAAGATGATCAATTTGGATTGATTAAATCTCTTGAGATGACGCAAAAAGGAGTAAATGATATTTTTAAAAAATTCAAATTTGACTCTGTTGTAATCTTAGGAGATAGAATTGAAAGATTGCCCATTATATCTGCAGCTTTAGCTTATAGAAAATTTATATTTCATATTCATGGTGGAGAGATAACAACAGGAGCATTAGACGATCAAGTAAGGCATATGATTACTAAATCTGCTCACTTACATTTTACAATTTGTGACAACTACAAAAAAAATGTTTTAGCAATGGCAGAGGAAAAATTTAGAGTTCACAATGTTGGTTCGCTTGGTATTGAAAGAATATTAAGTGACTCCAAAACTAAAAACAAAAAAAAAAATCAAGTAATTTTGACATATCACCCCGAAACTTTAAAAAGTGAATTTTCTTGGAGTAAAAATTTTTCTATAATAGTAAAAGAATTAAATAAATATAATTTTAAAGTATTAATCACATCCCCAGGCCATGAAAAAGGGACTAAAAATCAAATACTTTTCATTAAAAAACTAATTAGAAATAAAAAAAATTTTTCATTTGTAAATTCTTTGGGTGTTAATGGTTACTTTGAAAAATTAAAAGAATCTTTATTTGTAATCGGTAATTCCTCTAGTGGTATTATTGAAGTTCCATATTTTAGAATCCCAACTATAAATATTGGCTTAAGACAAAATGGTAGGTTTTTTCATAAATCAATAATTCAATGTAGCAATAATCATTCTAGTATTAGAAGATCAATTCAAAGAGCAAATTCAAAGCTATTTAAAGATAAGATAAAAGATATGAAACTTTATTTTGGCAAAGGTGGGGCATCGAAAAAAATATTAAATGTAATTAAAAAACATTCAAAAAATAAGCATAAATTATTAAACAAACAGTTTGAGGATTAAACAATGAAAGACATATTAATTACAAAAAATAGCACAATACAAGAAACTTTAGTTAAACTACAAGTTAGTTCATTAAAATGTTTAATAGTAGTAAGTAAAAGTAATGTTCTATTAGGCACTATTAATGATGGCGATGTAAGAAGAGCAATTCTTAAAAATGCCAAATTGAACTCAAAAATTTCAAAATATTTTACGAAAAAATGTTTTTTTGTTAGAGAAAGTGAACTTTCAAAAATTAATATAAATGAAAAACTAAAAAAACTAAAAATAAACATAATTCCTATAGTTAATAAAAATAAGAAAATCATTGACTATGTTTCTGATAATAGCAATGAGCAAAATCTTTCATTTAGAAAAAACAAAAAGATTGAAACAATTATTATGGCTGGGGGTTTGGGAACTAGACTAAAGCCTTACACTAATGTTCTGCCTAAACCATTACTTCCTTTCAATAATAAAACAATAATCGAAAATGTAATAGATAAATTTAACAAGTATGGGCTAAATAACTTTATAATTTCAGTTAATTACAAAAATATACTTATTAAATCTTTTTTTAAAGAATTAAACCCTAAATTTAAAGTTTCTTTTTTAGAAGAAAATAAACCATTAGGAACAGCTGGTGTTCTTTATAAACTTAAGAATAAAAACCGAAAATATTTAATCACTAATTGCGATGTTATCTTTGATATAGATTATAATTATCTTATTAATTTTCATGAACAGAAAAAATTTGATATTACATTAGTAGCTTCAGCGCAAAAAGACAAAATTCCCTATGGAGTATGTAAAGTTCAAAATAATCTTTTGCAAAACATTATAGAAAAGCCCGAAAAAAATTATCTAGCAAATGCAGGGCTATATTTAGTAAATTCAAATGTATTTAAATTAATTAAAAATAATGAAAACACTAGTTTTGTAGATTTAATCAATAAAGCAATTTTGAAAAAAATGAAAATTGGCGTTTATCCTATTCCAAGTAATGCTTGGATAGATCTAGGTCAATCAATAGATTTTACAAGAAAATTTTAATGTTAAAAAAAAATTTAGTAATTATTCCAGCCAGAAAGGGATCTAAGAGAATTAAAAATAAGAATCTTGTTAAAGTATTAAATAAACCTTTAATATTTTGGACTATTAATTTTGCAAAAAAACTTAAAACGAAAAACTTCGATATAGTAGTATCTAGTGATTGTAAAAAAATTAAAAAAATCTGCAGTAAAGAAAAAGTTTTCTTTTTAGAGAGACCAAAAAAGATATCAAAAGACCATACTTCGATGCATGATGTGATTTTCCATGCACAAAACGTATTAAAACAAGATTATGAGTATATCATTTTACTACAACCAACTTCACCTTTAAGAAAGATACGGTTAGTTAAAAATTCAATAAAAATTTTAGATAAAAAAAAGAAATTTGATAGCCTTGTGCATTTAGGAAAAGATATGTCTTTTACAGGTAAATTAATTAATAATCAGTGGGTTCCTGATTACAATTTAAATAAGAGAACGCAAGATATTAATAATAAATTTTTACCAACCGGTAATCTTTATATTTATAGATCTCATTTGTATAAAAATAAAACTAAACTTCCAAAAAAAACTTATGGTCTTATTTCTAATAATGATAAATGGGTTGATATTGATACTCATGAAGATTTAATTTTATTAAATTTATACCTAAAGCAATTAAAAAATAAAAAGGTTTTAACAGCTTCATGAATATTTATATCAATGTTGAAATAGTTACACGAGAATTAGATAGCAAACTTCTTTTAGCATCTTTAGCTGCAGCGAGAGGACATCATGTAATAATTTCTGATATTGAAAATATTTTAAAAGGTATAAAAAGTGGAGCACTTGCTCCTGGAATATTTCACACAAAGTCTTTGACACCTTCTAAACTAAAACTCAATAGGTATAAATCTATTGTAAATAAAGGTTTTAAAATCACTAGCATTGATGAAGAAGCAGGTCTTGATATAGATGGTTATGAAGAATTTTCTAAAACTAGATTTTCAGAGCAAATGATTAACCAAGCGTCAGCAGTTTTTGGATGGGGAAATGATGATGTTGATACTCTTAAAAAAGTTTATTTGGATCATTCTTCTAAAATACACAAAACAGGATCACCTCGTGTAGATCTATGGAAATCAATTTTTAAAGAATATTGGGAAATGCCAAAAACAATTCCTAAAAAACCATTTTTGTTAATTTCTTCTAATATGGGTGGAGCTAATGGGATATTATCAATTTTTGAGAGACTTAAATTAAGAAAATTTTCTGGTTATTATGAACGTAATCCAAAATTATTGAAAGACGAATTTGAAAGAGCATCTGAAGCATGCCTAAAGACCAACGCTTTTATTGAAGCAATAAAATATTTAGCAAACAATAATAAAGGTTATGATATTGTTTTAAGACCTCATCCTAATGAAAATGTTAAAGCATGGAAAATGTATCTCGATGGTATTTCAAATGTACATGTTATTCGTGATGGATCTATAACTCCATGGGTTCTAAAAGCATTTGCTGTTATGCATAATGGTTGTACCACTGCGCTTGAAGCTACAGTCTCTAAAAAACCGTTGGTTACATACGCCCCTTTTTCAACAAGCTTTGATAAGCACCCGCCTAATCAATTAGGATACAAAGTTCAATCCCTTGATGAACTTTTAGGTACTATGAATTCTATTTTTGATAATACTAAATCTGCCGACCAAAAAGGTGAGTTACAAAAAGATTCTGAATTAATATTAAAAAAAGTTTTTTTAGACGACAATGAATTAGCAGCTGAAAAAATAGTAAATATATGGGACAGTCTTGATGATGATAGTCTCTCTCTCCCATCAAACTGGATAAAATTTAGATGGCTTTTAAGAGTGAACAAGTCCAGAAAAATGGTAGGTAAATTAAGAAGATTGATTCTTGGTAAACTCGAAGAAAATAATAAATTTCCAATATTAAATAAAAAAGATATTTGTAATCGTGTTATCAGACTCCAAAAAATTCTTGGAATAAAAGATTTAAAATGTGAACTTTTAACTGAGAGAACAATTGAAATTAAGAAGCAATGAAAATTATCTCAAAATTTTTATACCTTTTATCACATCAAGAACGTAAAAGAGCATACTTACTGTTAATAATGATTTTAGTTATGGCTTTAATAGACATGTTAGGCGTTGCTTCAATTATGCCTTTTATAGCTGTTTTGTCTAATCCCGATCTCATCGAAACTAATTCAATGCTGAGCAGAATGTTTAAATTTACAAGCAATTTTGGTGTTGAAACTAATAATGATTTTCTATTCATTTTAGGAATATTTGTTTTTTTATTTTTATTATTATCACTTTCGTTTAGAGCGTTAACCCATTATGCTCAGGTGCGCTTTCTTTCAATGCGTGAATATAGTTTAGGTAAGCGTTTAGTAGAAGGTTACTTACATCAACCTTATAGTTGGTTTTTAAATCGCCACAGCGCTGAGATTGGTAAAACTATTCTTTCGGAGGTGGGTAAAATTGTTGGAAAAGGTTTGGCCCCATTATTAGAATTAATAACCCAAAGTGCGGTAACGGTTGCATTAATAACTTTATTACTTTTAGTTAACACAAAGCTTACAATAATTGTTGGTTTGACACTTGGTGTAGCTTATGGTCTCATTTATAAATTTACTCGTAATTTTATCACTCGCATCGGTAAAGAAAGCGTAAAAGTTAATGAAGGAAAGTTTGCAGCTTTAAGTGAAGCTTTTGGTGCTGCAAAAGAAATTAAATTAGGTGGTCTAGAACAAATTTATATAAAACGTTTTTCAGAGCCAGCAAAAATTCTTGCTAAAGATACGGCATCGTTATCAATCATAGGTGAAATGCCACGTTTTGCGCTAGAAGCGATAACTTTTGGAGGAATGATATTAGTAGCTCTTTATTTAATGTCTCAAAGTGGCACTTTTTCAAATGTTGTGCCGATTTTAGCACTTTATGCATTTGCTGGATATCGTTTATTGCCGGCATTACAGCGAATTTATAATGATATTATTAGAATAAGATTTACTGCTCCAGCTCTTGATTCAATTTATGAGGATTTAAAAAGTTTACAACCATTTAGCCTATCAAAAGTTCAGGAGGCTTTACAATTTAAAGATAACATAGCTTTGAAAAACATATATTACAATTATCCTAATGCAAAACGTACTGCATTGAAAAATATTAATTTAAGTATTCAAGCCCGAAGTATAGTTGGGTTAGTCGGTGCCACTGGTAGTGGAAAAACTACAGTAGTTGATATAATACTTGGCCTTTTAGAAGCCCAAGAAGGTACATTAGAAGTTGATGGTAATATAATAAATAAAAGTAATCGTAAAGCTTGGCAACGTTCAATTGGTTATGTGCCTCAAAATATTTATTTATCTGATGATACAATAGCAGCAAATATCGCTTTTGGTATTGATCCTAAAGAGATTAACTTTGATGCAGTTGAACATGCCTCTAAAATTGCAAATTTACACAATTTTGTAATTAAAGAATTACCTTTAAAATATGACACTACTGTAGGGGAAAAAGGAATAAGACTATCAGGAGGGCAACGTCAACGTATCGGAATTGCTAGAGCACTATATCATAATCCACAAATACTAATTTTGGATGAAGCAACAAGTGCACTAGATAATCTTACTGAAAAGGCAGTGATGGAAGCAGTACAAAAACTTAGAAAAAATATTACTATCATTATGATTGCACACCGTTTGAGCACAGTGAAAAATTGTGATAATATCTTACTATTAGAGAAAGGAGAGCTTAAAGAACAAGGAACTTTTGATAAGTTAATTCAAGTAAATGATCAGTTCCGAGCTACGGCAAAAAATCTCTAAAAATATTAATCATAATCATTGGTCTTAATATTGCTGTAAACAATAATGATAACATTTGTTAAATTTAAAATAAATTATTAAAAAAGAAAATAGATGAAAGTAGTTGTAACGATTGGCACTGGTAATAGTGGAGCTGGGGCAGTACATGATTTTTTGACAAATTGTACAAAATATAAAAGTCCATTTCTAGGTCAAGAATTTAGAATGATGGATGATCCTGACGGAATACAAAATTTATATAATAACTTTTATGTTAATTGTTCTATTAATAATCCATCTAATGCCATCATGAGATTTAGAAATTATATTCATAATTTGATTCATCTTAAAATGAAAATAAATAATAAAAATATTAATATTTATGACAAAAAAATTTTATCTTTAACAGAGGAATATATTCAAAATATTACAACCTTAAATTACAAGGCATATCCTCAATTTATTGCGATTCAATCAAATTTCTTGGAAAGAAGATTTTCCAATTTGAAAAAAAAAATATTTCAATCAGGCAGTGAAAATGATTTATTCAAAATGTATTTACCAGTCAAAAAAGACATTTTTTTCAGGTATTCAAAAATTTATCTAAATAAAATCATAAAATCTCAATTACATTTCAAAAAAACGAATTATGTTATTTTAGATCAGTCGCTGAATATGTGGAATTTTGCAGATATTTTTTCTTATTTTGACGATGTAAAAGTTATTTTAGTTACAAGAGATCCAAGAGCAATTTTTAACAGTATGAAAAAAAGACAATCTGGAGCATATCCCGGCTATGATTTAAATGTTTGGACAAAATGGTATGATCAAGTAATAAAAAAATTTTATAATTATAAAAAAAATATTCCAAAAAAATATATGAAAAAAGTATTAGAAATAAAATTTGAAAATTTTTGTAATAATTATGAATTAGAGCAAAAGAAATTATTAAAATTTATTAAATGTAAAAAAATGAATAATAATTTCAATATTGAAAAATCAAGATTTAACACTGTAAAAGCAAAAAAAGAGCTATCTAAATTTGAAAGAAATTATATTGAGAAAAAATTATCAAGATATTTACAATGGTAATTTTAGATTTTAAAAATAAATTAGGAATTAAATAAACAATGTTTAAATTATTAAGTTTGTTTCAATATTTAAAAGAAGTAAATTTTAATCTGTTGTGGAAATTAATTTTGATAATCTTAAAAAAGGATTATTCAAAATATCCTAAATATGTAGAAGATTTTGAAAGATTATTATCCAAAAAATTTAACTCCAATTATTGTTTAACATTTTCAAGTGGCACTGTTGCATTTTATGCGTCTCTTCTTGCTTTAAGTTTAAAAAAAGAATCTAAAGTTTTAATTTCATCTCTGACTTTTCCTTCAGTAATCGAAACTTTAAAAAAATTTCAATTTGATATTTATTATTTTGATGTCAACAAAGATTTTGATGTTATTTCGAAAAATATAGATAATCAAAAATTTGATTTGCTAGTCATAACGCATCCTTTTGGTTTTTATTTGAATAATCAAACTTTAAAAGAACACTTAAATGATGATGCTAAAATTATTTTTGATGCCAGTCATTCTCAAGGAATGAAAATAAATAACATAGAGCATATTAAATTTGCAGACATATCTTTTATGAGTCTTCAAGGCAATAAATCTATTTCAGGAGGTGAAGGGGGAGTAATTTTCACAGATAATAAAAACCTTTATTCAAAAATGATAGACAACCATCATCCTGGTCATAAAGAAAACACTAAAATAGAAATAGCAGGTGGCATCAATGATATAAAGTTGAGGATGCATCCATTAGCAGCGTTAATTGCGACAAATGACCTAAAAACCTTTGACAAAAGAAATTATGATTTAAAGAATAAAATAATATTTACTTATGATTGTTTAGATAAATTTAAAATAAATCATCCTTTTCACAAAAATTCTTTCATAAGTGGTTTTCATTTTGGTATCCCTTTTTTTTCTTCAACAAAATATGTGTCAGAAGTTATTAAGAATTATAATTGGTATTCAAACTTGAAAAAACTTAATATTAAATCTATTTCAACTGAAAATGATGTTAATTTTTTTAACGAACTTTATTTTTTAGATTTGGAATGGATAAAAAAAAATAATTTTCAAAAGATTGAGGAAAAAATAAATAAGATTTTTAAAGATGTACATTAATTTAGATGAAGATAAATCAATTATTGAAAAAAAAATAAATAAACTGCATAAAGTTTATGATTATATTGTTATTGGCTCTGGTCCTGCGGCGTCTGTAATATTAAATAACTTAATCAAAAAGAAAAAAAAAATATTAGTTGTCGAAAAAGGTAGTTATAATAAAAAATTTAGTGAACATTTAGTTTCAGATAATTTTAAAATTAAAAAAGAATCAAGAGTCTTTGGAGTGGGAGGTACAAGCAATTCATGGTCTCAAATTTACTCATTATTTTCTAAAAATGAAATGTGTAACAAAAGAAATGTAAATATATGGCCTGTTAGTCATAAAGACCTAACATATTGGTGTAAAAAAGTTGGGCCTAAATATAAATTTCATATTAATAGTTTAGGTGTTGAGAGAGTGTATAAAAAAACTTTTTATTCTAGAGGATTTGTTGAAAATAGAAATCCACTAAGATTTTCCAAATATTATGTCAAAAAAAAATTTGATATGATTACTAATTGTAAGGTTAAATTTTTAGATGAGTCAAAAAATAAAAATTCAATATTTTTTAGTGTTGATAATAAAAAATTTCAAATAAATTCAAAAAAAATAATTTTATGTGCAGGTGCTATTGAATCATGTTTATTAATTTTTAATTCTATAAAAGAAAAAAAACTTAAAAATTTAAAGAATAAGAAATTTCTTGGTAGATATTTTATGGATCATCCAAAGTGTTATGTTGGTGAATTGAAATTTCCGAAAAAAAAATTGATTGATCATTTAAAAATCAAATATAAAAAAAATTTTAATACTTATAAAGGGCTATCCTTATATAAAAAAAATCTTAGGACATTAAATACTTATGTTAGATTTGAGGAAAAGAAAGGTTTTTTGAAATTTAGAAAAAAAATTTTTATTAGAATTTTTTTAGAAATGGAGCCAAAGTTTAAAAATAGGATTTACATTGAAAATAACACAAATAAAATAAGCTTATTTATTAGCAAAAAAGAAGTTCAAGTCTCAAAAAAACTGTTAAATAACGTTAAAAAACTCTTAAGTTTAAAACCAAAATTAGAAAAATTTAGTTTTAATGCTTCAGATTTAGTTGATGCTTCACATCATATAGGTGGCTTATGTTATCCAAAAAATGTGGATAAAAATTTGAAAATTAAAGGATTAAAAAATATTTTTTGTTGCTCATCAGCTATTTTTCCTACTTCAGGAAGTGCCAATCCAACACTTATTATTTGTGGTTTAGCAGAAAGACTAAGTAAATTTTTAAGGTAAAAAAATATTATCTTACATTGAAAACATTATTTTAATTGATAAAAACATATAAAGAACTTTTTTATTAAATATGAAAGTTTAGTTTATTAATTTAATAATATTTATGGACTTAAAAAAAGTTAGAGATAGGACACATGAAGAATTGTTGGCAAGAAGAAATGAATTTTTTAAAATTTGTGATGTTTTAGATGAAATGAATATTAATTATTTTTTACAAACAGGTGTCCTATTAGGTGCAATAAGGGAGAAAAATTTTATTAAATGGGATTGGGGGGTTGATATTAGTGTATTTTCAGATGAATTTTTAAATAAAATTGATCCTTTAGCAGAGTCACTAAAAAAAGAGGGTTTTAAAATACTTAATATAAATAAAAAAAAAAAACGATTATAAAATTTATTTTATTGGAAAGTATCCAGAGGAAGTTACAGGTTATACTGTTTTTGCATGGAATTATTCAAAAATAAAAGATGTATATTGGAGAAGAGATTATTCCGTACCATCTAAATTTTTAAATAAACTGTCAACAGTAGTTTTATTTGGAAGAGAATTTAAGTGTCCAGACACACCTGAAAAATATTTAACGCATGCATATGGAGATTGGAGGAAACCAATAAGAACTTCAGATAAAGATTTATACAACTCTGATGTATATATGAATAAGAAAATTCCCATTTTAAGAAATATAAAAGATAAAATTAAAAAGAAAATTTACTCGATACTAAATAATTAAAAAATTTTAATTTTTTCTTTTTTTAGTTTTCTAATCACCAAAAAATAATTTAATTTAAGCTTATTTACAGTTCCAGAATTATCAATTATAAGGCTTGGGTTTTTTGGTTTTTTAAACGGAATGTCAAATCCAACAACATTTTTAATCTTTTTTTTAAAAGCTTTTCTATATAAATTTTTATAATCTCTTTTTAGAAGTATATTAAAAGGAGTGTCGATAAATATTTCAAAGTAGTTTTTAATGTTTTTTTTACACCAAATTCTAAATTTTTGTGAAGTTATATTCGCAGAAATTATAATATTTGTATTTTGATCTGATAAATACTTAACCAAACCCGTAAGTCTTTCAGCATTTTTATTTCTATCTTTAAGGGTATATTTTATATCATTCAAGAAAATTTTTCTAAACTCGTCTCCATCAAAAAAAATTGTGTTTTTATATTTTTTTTTGAATTTTTTAAAAAAATACTTACCAAAAGTACTTTTTCCACTACCAGAAATACCTGTTATCCAAATTACCACAATAATATTAATTAAAATTAAATTTAAATTATTAAAAATACACTCTAATATTGATATTTTATAATAATAATAATAATTAAATCAATAATCTAATTTAATGAATTTATCTTCAAAAGCTCAAAATTTAATTTTTTTAAATGAATTAAATTTAAAAAATTCCAAGATTCCTAAATTTTATAAATTTACAGTAGAAGAGTTAAGAAAATTTCAATATGAAATAATTGAAAATATTCAAAATAATCTAAAAAAAAAAATTATTATCAGGTCTTCTTTTTTTTTAGAGGATAGCAAAAATAATTCTATGGCCGGTGAGTTCGAAGGAAGTTCAAACTTATATAATAATAAAAAAAATATTATAAATGCAATTAATAAAATTCTGTCTCAATATAAAAAAAAATCAAAAAAAAAAGCTCATTATTTTAAAAGTGAAATAATTTTTCAAAATTATATTTTAGATACTATTTACAGTGGAGTTTTGACAAATTTTTGTATTAAGGATGGGAGCAATTATTTTGTTGTTAATTACGATGATATCTCTGGAAGTACAGATACTGTAACGTCAGGAACTAAGATAGGTGGCAGAGTAATTAATGTATTTAGGGATGAAATTTCGAATATTCGTTCAAAAAATTTAAAAAAAATAATTACTGCCACTACAGAAATTGAAAAAAAAATTGGAATATTTCCATTTGATTTAGAATTTTGCATTAATAAAAATGGTGAAGTTTATATACTCCAAATAAGGCCTCTCACTACAATTAAAAATTGGAAAAAATTTTCAAAGTATGAAATAAAAAAAATTTTAGATCATAATAAAAAAAAAATTTTCAAGAATAAATAATAAAAATTCTGAACATGGGAAATATCCGGTCTTTGGTTTAATGCCTGATTGGAATCCAGCAGAAATGATTGGTAATCAACCAAGCGAATTAACATATTCAATTTATTCAAAACTAATCACAAATAAAGCTTGGAGCAAGGCAAGAGATGAAATGGGATATGCAAAAATTAATAAACCATTGATGTACCGATTTACGGGTAAACCATATATAGACACAAGATTAAGTTTTGCCTCATTAATTCCAAAAGAAATACCTAACAAGCTCAGTGTAAAACTGGTAGAGCATTGGTCAAAAGAATTAATTTCCAAACCATATTTGCATGACAAAATAGAATTTGAAATTGCAGATGGTAGTTTTGATTTAAATACAAAACATAAAGTTAATAATAATTATAATTTTTTATCTAAAAAAGAAAAAAATAATTATATTTTTAGTTTAAAAAAAATAACAGAAAATCAAATAAATAATTATAAAATTAAATTTAATAATATTAATAAAAAGCTCATACATTTAGAAAATTCTAGATCTTTATTAATTGAAAATTTTTTAAAAAATAATAATGAAATTCAAATTAATTTAAAAAACTTTTTAAGCTTAATTGAGTCCAATGGTATTGTTCCGTTTGCCAAATATGCAAGAAATGCATTTATTGCAAAAAAATTTTTGAATTCATTTTTAGAAAACAAAATTATTAATCAAAAAAAATATAATTTAATTTTGAATTCTCTAGATACTATTACATCGACTTATGTAAAATATTTAAAACTAAAAAATAAAAAAAAAAAATTAGAATTTTTGAATTTATTTTATCATTTAAGACCAGGAACGTATGACATAAATATCAAAAGACTAAATGATAAATTGCACCCCAGGAAAATAGAAAAATTTAATTCGATATTAGATTTCAATGAAAAAGCAGGTAATTTACTAAATAGCAAAGAAAGAAAAAAAATAAATTTTTTTTTAAGAAAAAATCACTTTAGTTTTGGCTGTGAACAATTAATTAATTATATTAGTTCTTCAATTAAATTGAGAGAAAATTCAAAATTTATATTTACAAGATCTTTAAGTGATGTTCTTGAGATATTAAAGATATATGCAAAAAAAAAAAAATTACATTTAGAAAAATTAAATTATCATAAAATTGATGATTTAATTGAAAAATGGAATTTAAAAAAAACAATCAAACTGAATAAAAGAATTGTTTCCTCAAAACAAAAAGAAGAACTTTGTAAATTACCTTATTTAATAACAACCACCTCAGATTTCTATATAGCTTCAATTTTAATTTCTAAGCCAAATTTTATTACTGACAAAAAAGTAGAATCATTAATATTCGTGCTAGGCAAAAATCAAAGAAGCAATAAAATAAGAAATAGAATAGTTGTGATAGAAAACGCAGATCCAGGATATGATTGGATATTTAATTATAAGATTAAAGGCTTAATAACTAAATATGGAGGAGTAAATTCTCACATGTCGATAAGATGTCATGAACTAAATATACCAGCAGCAATAGGAGTTGGAGAGGAGACATTTGATAAAATTATTAATAGAAATGAATTAATTTTGAATTGTAAGGAAAATAAAATATATCTTGATTAGATGCATATTCTTATTTCATCAAATTTTAAAAAGTATTTTAGAACATATATTGATTTTGTTGATCATTATTGGATTAGTTATTTTGATAGAAAAAAAATAAAATTTACTATTATACCAAACACAAAAAACTTAGATTTAAGTCACGTAACTAAAAAAGATGTTAAATTAATTATCTTACCGGGTGGAAATGATTTAATTTCTAAATCTTATATTTCTAAAATAAGATTAAATAACGAAATTAAACTAATAAAATATGGATTAAAAAATAATATACCAATCTTAGGAGTATGTCGAGGGATGCAAGTAATAAATTTTTTTTACAAAGGAAAGCAAAAAAAAATCAGAAATCATATGCGTACTAGACATGATGTATATTTTTCAAATAATTTTTTTAATAAACCTAAATTAAATGTAAATAGTTTTCATAATTTTGGTATTCCCAAAAACTTAATTGCAAAAAGTCTTGTTCCAATAGGACTTGATAAATCGGAAAATGTAGAGTTTTTTAAACATAAAAAATTCAAAATATTTGGTGTTATGTTTCACCCAGAAAGAGAAAAGAAAAAAGATAATTTAGAATTTATAATAAAAAAAATTCTCAAAAATAAATGAAGATTATTATTTTATGTGCTGGGATGAGTAGCAGAACTCAATTGGGTTATCCTAAATGCTTATATAAATTTAAAGATGGACAAATGTTAATTGAAAAAAATATTAATAAGTTAAAAAAATTTGGATTTAAAAATAAGGATTTTATTTTTGCAACTGGTTTTAAATCTAAAGAAATTAAAAAAAAAACACAAAATCTCTATAAATATATTAAAAATTCAAATTTTAAAAAAACCAATATGGTTTACTCATTAAATAAAGTAATCAATAACATTATTTTAGACGATATTTTGATTTTATATTCAGATATTTTGTTTGAAAAAAAATGCTTATATAGAATTTTGCAAGATAAAAGAGATGTTTCAACTGTTGTAGATCTGGATTGGAAAAAAAAATGGAAAAAAAAAAAAATTACAAGGACGATTTAGAAGAACTTAAAATTGAAGGTTCTAGAATTAAATCTTTAGGTAAAAAAGTTTTAAATGAAAAAAATATAGATGGAAGATTTATTGGAATTACTAAGTTTTCTAAAAATTTTCTGAAAATTTTACTTAAAAAGAACATAATTAAGGATTTATTAAATAAAAATGAAAAAATTGATTTTACGAATTTTTTGATGAGTTTAATAAAATATAAAAAAATAATTCATGCAATTAAAGGAAAATTTAATTGGGTAGAGTTTGATACTCTTGAGGACTTCAAACTTTATGAGTCTGAATTTAAATAGTTGAAATGTTAGAATATAATAAAACATTAAAGTGTAAAATTTGTAAAAAAAAAGGCATAAGAATTTATAAAAAAAAATTCTCTGATACTGATATAATAAGTTATTTAAAAAAATATTATGGAAGAAGTAAATTTAAATTTTTTAACAACAGATTAAATAATGTTAATTTTATTTTAATTAAATGTCATGAATGTAAATTTATATGGCAAGAAAATTCACCAAAAGAAAAATTTAGCTTAGATCTTTACGAACAAATAATCGATAAAAGAGAAAGTTTAATTAAGAGTAAAAATAAGTTCTTTTTACGAAAACATAAAAATAAAAAAGAAATTAATTTCATAATAAATCAATTCAAAGATACTAAAGTAAATATTTTAGATTTTGGTGCTGGCTGGGGTCATTGGTTATATTCAGGTGATAAATCAAAATTCAACCCTTATGCATTAGAAATGTCTGAGCATAGAAAAAAATATATATTAAACTTAGGACTAAAGGTTATTAATTATAATGAACTTAAAAATTACAAAAGCTTCTTTCATTTTATTCGAATGGACCAAGTTGTGGAGCATGTGGATAATTTTAAAATGATATTTAAATCAATAAAAAAATTGGCGATCAAAGATTGTATTTTTTACCTTTCAGTACCAGATGGAACAGATATTATCCAAGACAAATCGAAAATTAAACTTGAAAAAGGAGCAGTGCAGCCTTTAGAACATCTAAATTGTTTTTCTCGCTATAGTTTGATCAAAGTTTTGAGGTCAGAAGGATTTAGAAAAATTTCATTTTTTGAGATTATTTTTATGCACCTAAAAAATTTATTCAAAGGTGAAATTAGTCCCTCTCTTTTTTTGAGAGATTTTAAGGATTGTTTTTTTTCAACTTCAATAAAATTTAAATTAGATAATTAGTATAAGGAAATTTTGTGTGTGGAATTAATGGTTTTAACTTCAAAGATTTAAATCTTATTAAAAAGATGATGGCTTTAACTGAAAGTAGAGGGCCAGATAATCAAGATTATTTTGAAGCCGAGGAATATACAGTAAGTCATAATAGGCTTTCCATAATAGATCCTGATAAAAGATCTAATCAACCTTACTACTTCAAAAACTTAGTTTTATCATTTAATGGTGAAATTTATAATTATATTGAAATTAAGAATAAGTTAATTTCAAAAGGTTATTCGTTCGAAACCACTTCTGACACTGAGGTGATCATTAAATTATTTGATTTAGAGGGGAAAAATTCTTTTAAAGAACTATCTGGGATATTTAGTATATCTATTTATGATTTAAATAGAAAAAAATTATATTTAGTAAGAGATATAGTGGGTGTAAAGCCATTATATTATCACTTCGATTCTAATACTAAAAATTTTATTTTTTCATCATTGATAAATAGCATACTTATTTATGTAAAAAAAAAACAACTAAATCAAGATGCTTTAAATTCATACGCTAATTTTAATAGAAATGATTATAGAGAGACATTTTTCAAAAATATTTTTAAAGTATTACCAGGTGAACTAGTAGAAGTTAACAATGGAAATTATAAAAGAACAAAAATACTTAATTTTAATTTCGATAGAAAGAAGAATGAAAAAGAGCTCACAAATGATATTAGTAAAAATTTTTCTAATCAATTTTTGTCTGATGTGCCAGTAGCCCTCTCTTTATCGGGAGGTTATGACTCAAATATAGTTTTGCAAGAATTATTAAAAAATAAAGGAACTAATTTTACAAATTATTCAGTTACTTTTAAAGATGCCAGTAAGTTTCAAGAGGACCACAAGGTAGCAAAAAAAATTTCTAATTATTATGGAGTAAAATTTAATTCTATAGAGGTAAGTTCAAAAGATTTTAAAGATAACGCAGAAAAAATTATCGATATCGTAGAAGAGCCCACAGGTAATCAAAACTCAATATCAAATATTATTTTAAGTAATAATGTATCAGAAAAAGTTTTGTTTTCAGGTGATGGCGGAGATGAAGTTTTTACTGGCTATAACAGATATAGGTCAATTTATATTTTATCGTTATTTATTAAGATTAATTTTTTTAAAAATATTAATCTGAATTTTAAAAATAGAAATATTAAAAGATTATTTATTAAAAATTCAAGAAATTTATATTTATCTTTTAGTGAACAAAATATTTTCAAAAATGCTCAAAATGTTTATAAAAATTTTAAAATGATAAATGATAAAGATCTGGATCAAATTTTAAATCATACGTTAGATATAGATAGCTACCCAAATCTATCAAATTCAATGTTTCACGATCTAGATACTTGGGTGCCTAATGATATTTTAATAAGAAATGATAAAATATATGCAAATAAAGGAATTGAAGCAAGAGTTCCTTTTTTGGATAAAAATATTATTGAAGATTATTTAATGTTAAACGATTTTAAAAAATATGGAATTTTTTTTAAAAGCAAGAATATATTAATTAAAAACTATAAAAACTTAAGTAAACTTATATTAAAAAAAAAAATGGGATTTATTTCTCCATTTGCAAGCTGGCTAAGACAAGAAATTTATGATTTCGGAAAAGATGTATTAAGCAAACAATACTACGATTCATCAAATATAATTAACTTTGATTTTTGTCAAAAATTATTAGAAAAACACAAGAAAGAATATTGTGATCCTTATTTAATTTGGAATTTAATAAGTTTACAAATATTTTTAAGAAAACATAAATTCTAAAATGAAAATATGTTATTTATCTAACACCGCAATTCCATCTCCAGTTGCTGCCTCTATACAGATTGTGAAAATGTGTGAAGCTTTTTCAAGATTAAAAAACGAAGTTATGCTGATTACAATAAATGATTTCAAAAATAAGAAAAATTTTTTAAATTATTATAATGTTAAATCTAAGTTTAAACTTAAAAGAATTGAAAAATTTAAATCATTTCCTTTAGGTATAAATTATTATTTATTCTCTGTATTTTCAATTTTAGAAAGTTTTAAATTCAAACCAGAAATTTATATTACAAGAAATTTATTCACATGCTTTTTATTAGTAATTTTAAGAAAAAAAATAATAATGGAATTACATCATGATCTAAAAATGGAATCTAGAATAGTAAGGTTTTTAACATCAAAATTCAAATTTTTAAATTCTTCTTTTGTAAAAAAAATTGTAGCCATTACTCATGGTGTAAAGAATGAATATGTTAAAGACAAAATTGTAAGAAAAGAGAAGATTATTGTTTTGCCTAGCGGGTCATCTATAAAAAAAATATTTGAATATTCTAATAATAAAAATTTTTTCAAAATTGGATATTTTGGATCTTTATTTAAGTCAAGAGGTTTAAACTTGATAAAAAGTTTAGCAAAAATTGATAGAAAAAATCAATATTATTTGTATGGGGATTTAGACAAATTAGAAAATAATTTTAAATATCAAAATCTTAGTAAAAATATACATTTTAAGAAATATGTACCCTATAAGCATGTTCCAGAGGAGCTAAAAAAAATGGATATACTTCTTATGCCATATGTTTCTTCGATAAAAGTGGCTGGTGATGTAGGTGATATAACAAAATTTACATCACCACTTAAATTATTTGATTATTTAAGCGCAGGTAAAATTATAATTTGTTCAGATTTTTATGTATTAAGAGAAGCTATTAAAGAAAAAACAAATGCAATATTTATTAAAAATTTTAACAATCCATACTCGTGGAAAAATGAAATTCAAAAGTTGAAAAATCAACCTAATAAACAATTAATTATTTCAAAAAATAATTATATATTAAGTAAAAAATTTTCGTTGGTTAATAGAGCCAAAAAAATACTAGAAGAAATTAAATTAAATTAATGAAAAAAAATTCAAATAAGTTAGCAATTGTTGTGTTATTCTGGAACGAATCTGAAAAAACAATTAAATGTTTAAAATCTCTTTTTGAACAGAAAAAACAAATATTTAATATTATTTTAGTCGATAATAACTCTGAACAAATATATTCAAAAAAAATTTTAAGTTGGTTAAAGAAAAAAAAAATTACTTTTGTCAAAGTAAAAAAAAATTTTATTTCAAAAAAAACAGATAGAATTAAATTATTTTACATTAAAAATAGAATAAACTATGGTTGTGGACTTGGTCATAACTCTGGATATGAATTTTGTTTAAAAAATAATTTTTATTATATAGCTAGAATAGACAATGACATGGTTGTTCCCAAACAGGTCATATATCAACTAATGCAACGGCTAGAAAAAAATAAATCTATTTCAGCAATAAGTCCAAAAATAATGTTTACAAATAATCCCAAAACTATCTGGTTTGGTGGCACTAAAATTGGAAATAATTTAAAATTACAGAGAGAATGCTCGAATGAAATATGTAGAAAAGAAGACTCAACAAGGTTTAGGGGGCTTATCAAAACAGATGCCTTTGTTGGTTGTGCATCAATAATGCGATCAGAATTTTTGAAAAAGGTTGGTCTTTCAGATCCCGATTTTTTTTATGGTGAAGAAGATATAGAATTATCCCACAGATTTAAAAAAATTGGTGGTAGACTGGTCGTAGATTTAAATCAGAAAATATATCACTCTGTTTCACACACGGTAGGTAGCAACTGGGCAAAAACTATATACTATAATTATAAGTACAGACTTTTACTGATAAAAAAAATTGGCACCTTCTTTGACAAATTTTTTGGTTACAGTATCTTTACCATTAAATTTATAATGATGATTTTATTTTCGTTTAGAAATAAGTATTCTTCTAGACTAATACAAATTTTCTATGCTGGTTTACATTTCGTTCAAAAAAAATATGGCGATTATGATAGAAAAAATTATAAACGAATAAATAGATTTTTTTTAAAAATAAATAAGAAAACTTCAATTAAAGATACAATCAAATTTTTATATGATAGAAACAAAATTTAGTTTACCAATGTTTGACGATTATGGTGAATTATTTCAAGCATTTTTCTAACACTATGGTGGCTGCAGTAAAAAATTTTATAAAAAGAATATTTCCTTATAATATATGGCATTTTTTGATTTCAAATTATCAATCGTATAAGTTTTTGTTATTTGGAGACTATTCTGCCAGAGGAAATATAGACCTAAATTTAGTTAATATTTTAAAAAAAAAAAAGAAAAGGATTTTTTTTAGAAATTGGAGCATATAATGGTATATACGAATCTATTTCTCTTAGATTCGAAAAAGAGTTAAATTGGACTGGATTATTAATTGAACCAAATCCTCTACACTTTAAATATTTAAAAAAAAATAGACCTAAAAATATTTGTTTAAATTTAATTTGTTTAAGTAAAGAATTTCTAAATAAAAAATTGTTTATAAAAAATTTAAATTTAATGTCTCACTTAGTAGATGATAAAAATAGATTATATTTCAAGGATTATCCAATAAGTAGAATAAATAATATGGCAAAAGAAGCAAAATTAGGAAATTTTAAAAATTATGAGTGCAAAGTTGAAATACTAGAAAATATTTTCAAAAAACATAATATTACATCAATAGATCTTGCTATAATTGATGTTGAAGGTTCAGAACTTGAGTTGCTGAAGGGCATTAACTTTGAAAAAGTTAAAATAGATTATTTTTGTATTGAAACTTATAACTTTGATAAATTAAATCAATTTATGAAAAAAAAAAAATTATACATTTTTAGAAAAACTTCATAGAGAGGATTATGTTTTTAAAAGAATTAGTTGATAAAAATGTTTTTGATAAAAATGGGTATGTTTTACTAGACACCAATTTAAGTAACAATTCTTTATTTGATAAATTAGTTAACGAGTTCCAAAATAGTTTAGAAGCTGAAATTAATAATTCAGATATAAAAAAAATTGGTGGATATATAATGGGGAATTTTGGAATTAACCAAGGACCACTCGGTTCTAAACTTTATTCACAAGTATTTAAGGAGGAGTTTATTAATTATTTTGAAAACCTCACACAAAAAAAATTGGATTTGTTTGATATAAATTTTGGCGGTAATCTTACAATGCCAAAAAAGGGGTCTCAAATCTTTCACACCGATGGAAATTATGGTCAAGAGATGTATTTAATTTCAGTTGCTACCGAGGATATTACTTTAATGAATGGACCAACTGAAGTGTGCGTAGGATCTCATCTGAAATCTATGACATTTGATGAATTTTTTTTTTCAAAAAAGAATAAAAAAAAGCTTACTATGAAAAAAGGGCAAATTTTAATCAGAAAACATAATTTGTGGCATCGAGGAACAAAAAATTATACTTCAAAACCAAGATTATTATTGTCATTTATTATGATACCAAAAACTAGAAAAGTTAATCTTGAACCATATAGCGACAAATTTAAAATTTTACCTAATTTTTTCAAAAATAATTTGATAGGCAGATTACATGAAACAATTTATTCTAAATTAGATTTTTTAATAATTATTATAAAATTGTTCTCATCAATCTCAAATAGAATTTTTAATAAATGAATAAATAAAAAAAATTTATAAATAATGAAAAAAAATATTATATTCTGGTGCCCGCACATTGGTAATGTTGGTACTGCCAAAGCAGTTTTGGAATCTGCAAAATCATTATCTCAATCTAGAAATTTTGAATGTAAAATTTTAAATGTATTTGGTGAATTTGATAAATATAGAAATTTTTTAAAAAAAAATAAAATTAAAGAGATAAAATTAATAAATAATCGTTTAATAAAAAAGTTACCCACAGAAGGTTTTTTTTGGGGTAGATTAAATTATTTATTAGTTTTTCTAATATGTTTTTTTCCTTTGTTTTTTTACTTAACTCGCAACAAAAATAATTATTTATTTGTTTATTTGCTTACATCACTGCCTTTGTTGGTTATTTCACTATTTAATCTTGATAATAAAATTATATTAAGAATTTCAGGAAAAGTAAGACTTTCCTATATTAGAAAATTTATTTTTTTTATTTCAAAAAAAAAAATTAAAAGAGTTTTAATACAAACTCTTGAATCAAAAAATAGATTTCTAAAAAATAAAATTTTTGATAAAAAATCTTTAAGTTTGATTAGAGACCCCATTATTGATCATAAAAAAATAGATTTATTAAAAAATGAAAAAATTGAAAAAAAATTTTTAAAAAAGAGGTATTTTGTTTCTATTGGAAGATTAACTTATCAAAAAAATTTTTTATTTTTAGTAAAATGTATAAAAAAAATTATCAGATATGAAAAAAATTATAATTTTTTAATTTTAGGTGAAGGAAAAGAACAAAAAAAAATACAAGAATATATATCTAGATTTGGCCTTACAAAATATATAATTCTTGTTGGGTATAAAAAAAATATCTTTAAGTATATAAAAAACTCTATAGGTTTAATTTGCACATCTCTGTGGGAGGAGCCAGGCTTTATTATACAAGAGGCAGCTGCATGTAGAAAAATAATACTAACTTCTGATTGTTATACAGGTCCATCTGAGTTTTTGGAAAATGGTAAAAATGGATATGTTTTTAAAAATAACAATCAAAAAAGTTTTGAGAAAAGTTTTAAAAAATTATTGCTAGAAAAAAAATATCATTTAAAAAAAATTAATAGAAGCTACGGCAAAACAAAATTTTACTCACCAGAGTTTTTTTTGAAAGAAATTAAAAAAATTTTAAGTTAATTTATCGATAGCAATTAAATATTTCCTCAAATTAATTTTATAATTATATTCACCTAAATTTCTCGAAAATTTTTTTATATTTTTTTTTAATTTTTTTTTACTTAAATTCTTTATACTATTACTCAAATCATTAATTCTTCCTATTTTATATAGTTCCCCATATTTATACTTTTGAAGAATTTCTTTTGGTCCAGTTTTACAATTAGAAGAGATAATATATTTATTTAAACAAGCAGCTTCCTGTAAAACGTTTGGTAGTCCTTCATATTTTGAAGATAAAATAAAAACGTCTGACATTTTTAAATATTTATATGGATTTTTAGTAAAGATAATCTTCACATATTTTTCTAAATTATTTTTATGTATAAAATTTTGTAAGTTTTTTTTTTCAGGACCATACCCAATAATTAGTAGTCTAAAATTTTTGATTAAATTTTTTAATTTTGTTAATGCAGGTAAAATTTCTATTTGGTTTTTTTGTTCAACTAATCTACCTATATTTACCAAATTTATTGTCTGTTTTTTGAAAAATTTAATACTTTTTTTATGAGAAGATAATTTTGTTATTTCTTTAATATTAATAGGATTATAAATTGTAGTTGGCTTAACACCAAAAATTTTTCTCATTTCTTTATTAAAATCATTGCTATTAACTATAATTAAATCTGCTTTAGATAATAAATATTTGAAAATTTTTTTTTTTAGTTCTGAACTTTCCCAGCCTTGAGGACTTAAATTTGACCTTATAATAATTTTTTTTCTGAGAAGAATAGAAACTACAATTGCATAGAAATTACCTTGAAATGAAAAAATTATTGGTTTATTAAATTTTTTACAAACACAAAAAAGTCTTATTGAGCATATAATAAAAAATAATCTTCTATTAATAAAAGACCAAAACTTATCAATTTTGATTAATTTAATCTTTTTATCTATTTTACTATTAATCTTATTACTTGTAATTAAAAAATTATCTTTGAAGAAAGCAGATAGATAACCTGAGATTAAAAAAAAATTTTTTTCTACTCCTCCTATTTGGGGATCAGGGAAGAAATAAATGATTTGATTTTGTTTATTTTGTTTCATATAAATATTTGTGTCTTTGGTAACAATTATTATCCCATATAAAAATAATTTAAAATATTTATTTTTGTCATTAGAATCAGTCTTTGTTCAAACATTTAGAAAATTTAAAATTTTAATAATTTATGATGATGAGGATAAGTCTGATTTATTAAAGATAAAAAAATTTATTTCAAAAAAAAATATTAAAAATAAGTTTTCTATAAAAATTTTGGTAAATAAAAAAAATTTAGGAGCTGGACTTTCAAGAAATATTGGAATTAAATTTAGTAAAACTAAGTATGTTGCTTTTTTGGATAGTGATGACCTTTGGCATAAAGATAAATTAAAAATACAGTTAAAATACATGAATACAAATAAAATTCTAATATCGCATACATCCTACAATGTAATTAATAATTTAGGAAAAAAAATTTCAACTAGAATATCGAAAAAAAAATTATATTTTAAAGATATCTTAAATTCATGCGATATTGGTTTATCCACTGTAATTGTTAATTTAAAATTTTTAAAAAGAAATAAACTTAGATTTCCTGAGATAAAAACAAAAGAGGATTATGTTCTCTGGTTAAAAATTTTAAAAAAAATTTCACATGTAGATGGTATAAATATAAAACTTACTAATTATAGAAAAAGAAAAAATTCGCTATCGTCAAATACTATTTTAAGCATAATTAATGGTTTTAAAGTTTACAGAGAATATATGAAAATGGGGTACCTTGAGTCATTTTATAGATTAATAATTTTGTCAATTAATTTTTTTAAAAAAAAAATTATCTATGATTTTTAAAATCATGTTTTTAACTTTCTATTTGAAAGATACAGAAGGAAAGCCAAATTAAACCAAAATGGTATTCCATAATTAGTTCCAAAAAAACTTCCAGAAGGTAAGATTGGAAAAATAAAATAGATATGTAAAAAAAGATGGGAAATTATAAAATATTCCTTATGTATAATTAGTGATTTTAAGCAAATAAAAATTGGATAAAAAAAAATGCAAATAAAATAAATTAATCCAGTCAAGCCTACCTCAGATATAATTTCTAAATAAATCTGATGGGGGTGTGTTGATGCTCTAATATTTATTTTGGGAATATCTTTATTTTCATATTTCTTCTTTTTACTTTCTTTATGAAAATTATCTATTCCTATTCCAAATATTGGATAATTCAAAAAAATATTATAAGCAGTCAAATAATGAGGTGCGTGTTTTGAGTTATAAAACATTCCTTTAAACAAAGATAATTTATCTTTTTTTAGTAGAGCTAATTGTGGTTCATCAAAATTTATAAATTTTTTAGCTTGAGGAGTGTTTTTAACCAAATAAACAAATGAAACCATTAGCAGAAAAATTATAGGTGTTATTATAATTAATTTTCTAATTTTTATTTTTTTTAAATAGATTAAATGGATAAAGGAAAAAAATATAACCAGTGAAAATAATTTTAAAAAATTTGATCTTTCACCAATAAAAAAACTAATAATAATTATTAGGCTTGCAACTAGAAAAAAATAATAATTATTAATTTTTCTGTATATAAAAATAAAAGTAAAAAGAGTTAAAAAACAGTATATATAGCCAATAATTAGTTCATCATTTGTGAAACTTGCAATACGCCCACGATAATTAGAGCTAAAACCCATTATGTTAGATCCAAAGTAATATTCAATTAAAATATCAATAATTATTATTATTAAAATACCAATGTAGACTTTATAAATTTGAATAAGAATAGTATTTTCTTTATTTTCTTTTTCAAAAAAGATTATCAATCCTAATAACATTAGCACAAACCTAAAAAATGATAAATATTTTATAAATGAATTTTCGAAATCTATACTTTCAAAAGGAAAGATTAAAACTATGAAGCTAAAAAAAATAATTAAAATATTTTTATTTAAAATCTGAAATTTTATTAATATTTTATAATTTATTAATGCATAAATTGAAAAAATTACTGAAAAAAAATTTAATGAAGCAGGGCCTAAGATAATCAAAATTGGAAAAGAAAATAGAAGAAATTTCAAAAAAAGATCTAAGTTTCTATTAATTATATATAGCATTATTTAAACTTAAATCTTAAAGTAAAATAAATAAAGAAACTTAAAATGAATATTATTAATGAAATTAATTTAGAAAAATCACTAATTAAATATCCTAAATAGATTATTGAAATATTTAAAATAAAAAAAAATAAAACTGTTTTTAGATGATCTTTTTTAAATTTAGTTAAAATTTTGTGGTGAAGATGTGAATTATCTGCAGAAAAAATTGATTTTTTCAATATAGCTCTATTAATGCTTACAAATAAAAAATCATATACTGGATACCATAAAGGCCATATCAAATATACAGTATGTATTTCAAAACTATTATAAAGTTCTATAGTTAAAAAACTTATAAAAAAGCCGATAAAGAGACTTCCAGTATTACCACTAAAAATTTTAAGTTTTGTTTTGGATGGCAATAAATTCATTATTAAATTTAAAATTACAGGTATAAGTAATAATTTAATTAAGTTAATAGTATTAGGTTCTTCAATTAAATAAATATAATAGCCTAAGCAAGAGATAAAAAAAGTTAGTAACAAACCATCAACTCCATCAATGTAGTTTGTGGCGTTTATTAATAATCCTGTGGCAAGAATCAAAAAAGGTAATTGAAATTTACCAACATTTAAAATTCCGATATATTCATAAGTTCCTAAATCTGTTATATTTATGCCATTAAGAATCAAGTAGGCAGAAGGCACTATTATAAATATGATTTTAACTGATGGACTTAAATTAACTCTATCATCAATAAATCCAATTAGACAAACAAAAAAACCAATCGAAATAATTAATTCAATATTATGATTAAATTCAAAAAGATTTACTATAATTAAATAAAATATATAAATGATTAGTCCACCTGTATTTAATATTTTTGAATTATGAATTTTTCTAATATTTGGCTTATCATAAAAATGTAATTTTTTTGAAATAAACACCGTCAATATAAGTAATATTGAATATAAAATTGTTAAATTTACAGGTAACATAATTTTATTTAAAAGTTTTTATTAAGCCAATGTATAATATCAAATTAATTTTAAATATATATATTTTAAAAATTATATTTTCAAATTTATTAAAAGTTAAAAAGTAAAAATGGAAAGCTTAAATTGATGTCAAACATTGTAATTTTTTTCTTAACTTTTTATATTTTGCTTATATCGGTAATTGGGTATGGCATATTATTTCAAAAATTATGCTTTCAACCAATTAAGGATATGAAAGATGAAAAAATAATTTTTATAGGTTTTTATGGTTTATTTTTTTTGACATTTATTTCCTTAATAACAAGCCTATTCTTATCCCACAATTTTATTCATAATATTTTACTACATTTAGTTGGAGTTTTGTCATTTACATTTTTAAGAATTAAAAATAAAAAAAATTATTTAAAGATTATTTTAACAATCTCTTTTTTAATAATTTCTGCTCTTTTAATCTCAAAAACGCATGATGATTTTTCATATTATCATTTTACATTTACAAAATATTTGACGGAGCAAAAAGTAATATTTGGTATGGGGAATCTAGGTCATGGTTATAAATTATTGTCCTCATTATTTTTTTTAAATTCGACATTTTATTTACCTATAATTGAATATTTTTCTTTTCATTTCACAGTATTTTATTTTCTAATTTTTTTTAACTTTTTTCTTTTCAAAGAAATTACTTCAAAAAAAATCAATGATGTTACTAAATACTTATATGTATTCGCTTTTACATTTTTTAATTTATCTTTTACAAGGTTGGCAGAATTCGGTACAGACAAGGCAGGCCAACTTTTAATAGTAATTATTATTATAAAATTGTTTCAGTATATTTGTTTTGATAATAATAAATTAAAAAATAATAACATATTATTTTTAATACCTTTATTAGCT
>MDTG01374981.1_pt1 | contig 32727 bp, 32 predicted proteins | sample 811421 | NCBI WGS metagenome assembly MDTG01 (sample SAMN05326645, study PRJNA326480) | marine metagenome | isolation source: seawater | place: Pacific Ocean: South East | collected 2011
CCACGTTGATAGGCTGGATGTGGAAGCGCAGTAATGCGTGTAGCTGACCAGTACTAATAGCTCAATTGGCTTGATTTATGCACTGAAAAAAATTTAATAGATATTTATTTATAAAAATTACACTATATATTATATAGTTAGTATGTACGATTTGGATCAATTTAACAGTAATGGAGTGGCATGGCCATTCCAATACAAAGATGATACTTTTTTACCAGATAAACTTGAGCAAAATTATCAAGACTTTCAACTGAAAGCTCAAAAAGTTTTCGGAAACAAGATAACTTTAAAACCTAATTTGGTTTCAAAATTTTTCGATAATTTTTTAGATCATCCTTCAATTTTACCAAAAGTCAAAAAACTTATTGGTGAAAACATTTATGTATGGTCATCAGCAATTTTTGCAAAAGCTCCTGGAGAAGGTAAAATTGTGAGTTATCATCAGGATAATCCGTATTGGCAGCTTTCAACTGAAAATGTTGTTACGGTATGGATAGCACTCACAAATTCGTCTGCTAAAAGTGGTGCTTTAGAAGTGGTTCCAAAATCTCATAATTTTGGTATTTTAAAAAAAATAGATGTTGGTAATGCTAGAGAAGCATATTTAAAAGGATTAAAAACAACAGAAAAATCTGATCTTTTATCTTTCAATCAAAAATTGGACGAATATATAAAAGAAAACCCTCCAAAAGTTATTGATTTAAAAGCGGGTGAATTTTCAATTCATCATGTAAATGCTGTTCACGGAAGCGGGATTAACAAAACAGAAAATTTTAGAGTAGGTTTTGCAATAAGATATGTATCTTCAGACACTAAACATTTAGAGGTAAATAAAGATAAAGCAATTTATATTTGCGGAAAAAAAAATCCTTTTTATCTAGAGGAAAAAAGACCAAAAAATGACTTCGATGAAGCAGCTGTAGCACAATATAGATTATCTATGGATTCAACAGGCGTTTTTGGGAATAAAAAATACTAGCTTATCTTATTTATAAAATTTTCAATTAATTTAATTTGAAATTTATTGTTTTTTTTTAAAAATATTTTTGTTTTAAAGTTGTGTTTTTTCTCGAGTTCTAGAATAAGATTCATTAACTCAAGCGAGTCCAACACAAGATCTTCAATTAAATCAGTATTTTTATTTATTTTTTTTCCTTTTATTTTTGGAAATTTTTTTTTTATAATTTTAGTTAAATTTATTTTCATTTTACCAAAGAGTACTTATTTTTTTTTAGCAATTTAAAGCCTACTTTATAATAATCATTTAATTTTATAATTGTAAGATCTAATTTTTTAAATTTAAACATGTTTACTTTTTTCTTTTTAAAAAGTGACTTATATATTTTATCACCAGTATTTAATAAATTATGTTTTCTTTTTCTTACAAAAATTTTTTCCCAGGTATTTTCATTTGTATCTAAGTTTTTTCCTGAAAATTTTTTAAAAAATCTGTATGGTACTTTACCTATTTCCTCACATACATGAATAGTTACCCAGTTGAAGTTCAGTATATCTATTCCTATACCGATTGCGAAAGCATTGTGAATTGATAAATGTCCAATAACAGAATCTTTTCCAAATGCAGTAGTTTGATCCAGTTGAAGAATTTTTTGCTGTTCAGGACCAAATACTGCGTAATTATAAATAGGTCTTTTTGTTCTTAAAAATTGATATTTTTTTAGTAAAAATTTATTTAAAAAACCGGTTGTTATAAATTTTTCATCAGAGGAAGTTTTTTTTGATTTTGCAAAATTAAAATTATACGTAGGTAAAATAATCGTATTTTTATTTTGTATCAATATTTCTATCATTTCCAATATATGTTTAATAAGTTTCTTATGACCAAATTTTAAAATTAGAAGTGATAAATCAGAAAATATAATAATATTTTTATTTTTTATTTTTTTGAAATTATCCATTATTTATCAAACTTCCTTCTATAAAAATTTCTATCAACTTTACCATTTTTATTAAGTATAATTTTACTATGAATAGATATTTCCTTCGGCACCATGTAATTTGGTAAGTTTTTCGATAAGTACGAAGTTATTTTTTCACTAATTTTTTTAATTTTACTAATAACAATTAAAACTAACTTTTCTTCATTTGTTTTTTTAAAACACATGACAAACTCAATCCCTTGAATTTTTTTTACAAGATTTTCTATTTCAAGCAGGTTTATTCTATAACCTTTTAATTTAATTTGTTTGTCATTCCTTCCTAAAATAAAATATAAGCCATTCTTATGAGCAAAAGATATATCACCAGTATTATAAAATCTTTTATTTTCTTTTAGAAAAAATCTACCTTTATTATGAATCTTGTTAATATATCCTTTCGATAGAACTGGTCCAGAAATACAAAGTTCATTTTTATTATTTATAAAAATTTTTAAATTATCAAAATATTTTCCAATTGGCACTTGATTAAATTTATTAATGATTAAATCATCTCTTTTTAAGTATTTGTAATAAAATGCCCATGGAGAAAGTTCTGTTGCTCCATAACAATTATATAGACTTCTAAATTTAACTTTTTTAAGAATTATTTTAAAAATATTAAAGGATAGATTTTCACCACAAAAAATTATCTTATTTATTTTTAAATCTTTTTTTATAAAGTTATTTATATAAATAAAAAATGATGGCACTGTAATTAATACAGTAATTTTATTTCTCTTTAAATGGTCTATAGGTTTGTATCTGTCAATTTCATTAGTTATGGGAGATATAGCAGATGCTAAAAATAATGCTGGAAATATAATATTTAAACTCATAACGAAAGAGCTATCATGGTAATCTGCAAAAATTTCTTTATCTTTTTTATAACTTAAATTTTTAATTTGTTGATAAGCACTAAATATAAAACTTTTATATGAAATTTTAACACCCTTTGGAGTTGATGTTGATCCAGATGTAAAAAAAATCATCGCTGTATTATTTTCATCAATTTTTTTCAAAGTTTTTAGTTTTTTATAATCTTTGTTTTGAAATATTTTATTTTCATCTAAAAATATGATTTTTAAATCATTTTTTATCATTTCATTATTAAAGCTATTATCATAAAAACCATATTTACATCGTGATACTTTGATAATTTTTTTTATTCTCTGCAATGGTATATTAGGAGAAATTTGTATCCAAGTGTTTCCACTGAAAATTATTGATATAACAATTAAATAGTAATTTATTGATTTATCTGAAAAAATTATAATTTTTTTGATTTTTTTTTTAGAGTTAAAAAATTCGACTAATTTACTTATTTTAATATATGCTTCACTATATTTACATTTAATTTTATTATTTACATAAAAATAATTTTCAGATTTCTTAAAGTTATTAAGAATTTGATTTAAAAAAAATTTAGAAATGTTTTTATAAGTCATAATTATTTTATCTTTTTAAAAAGAAAAATTTTATCTTAAGTCTTTAATTAAATTAGGTGAAATTTCTTTAATTTTTTCATATTCCATTTTAAGAAATTTAATTATCTTTGAGTTATCTTTAAAAGATTTTTTCCTAATATTTTTCACTAATTGTATTTCTGCAGCAGTTCCTGTTATAAAAACATATTCTGCTTTATTAATATCCTTAAGTTTAAAATTGCCAATTTTAAACTTAATTTTATTTATCTTACATAGTTCAAGTATACATCTTCTTGTAATTCCATTTAAAATCGATTTTTCAGTTGGTGTGTATAATATATTTTTTCTTAACCAAAAAATATTACAAGCGCTTGTTTCTGCAATATTACCATTTAAGTCTAACATCAAACAATCATCAAACCTTGAGGTTTTCAAATCTGATCTAGCTAACACAGAAGTTTGGTAGCCCCCAGAAGATTTTGCATTTACAGGGTAAATTTTTTTGTTTAATTTAGGAAATTTGGAAATTTCTAATGACAAGGCAGATTTATTGAATAGCTTACCCCATTTCCATGCTGCTATTGCGATTTGTGATTTGCACAAACTTGTTTCCGGAGACATAGAATGGCTAGATCTAAATATGATAGGTCTGATATAGCCATTGTATATTTTGTTATGCTTAATTAGCTTTCTGCATATCATCTCTAATTTTTTATTAGAGTATTTTAAAGAAAGTTTCATTATTTGAGCAGACTTTTCAAGCCTAAGTAAATGTTCTTTTAAAAATAACGGCTTACCTTTATAAACGCCTATTCCCTCAAAAACAGAGGAAGCAAAGTGCAATGAATGATTCAAAACATGTATTCTTGCCTTTTCACTATCAATAAATTTATTGTTAAAAAAAATTTTTCCTTTTAATTTTGAAAAATCCATTTAGACGTATCTTTTATTAAGTCCATTGTCACGACTGACAAAGAAAACCAAAGAACATCTTTTACCACCTGTTACTTTTGTGACCTCGTGTGGATAATTACAATCACTAATAATTAAACTACCTTCAGTTGGAGGATAATCATAAAATTTATTATTATCCTTTTTATTATAAACTCTATAGATACCACCATCAAATTTTGATCCTAGTTGAATTACACAAGCAGCTACATAATCAGGATTACTATCCGTATCTAAATGATAACCAACAAAACAATTTTTTTCAATTTGATTAAATTGTATTCTTCTATAATAAATCTTACCTTTAACATTCAAAATTTTTTTAATAAAATTTTGAATATTTTTTTTCTCTAAAATTGAAATTACTTTTTTTGAAAATTTATTTTTAACAATTTCTGGTTTTTCTTTATCAGTCATAAACCTTCCAACTAGTAAATGATTTTTCTCTCCAGCATCTCCAATCGAAATAAATTCCTTATCAACATTTTCACAATAAATTTTCAATTTATTAAAATCATCTTTTGAAAATGGATTAGGATATTTCTTAAATGGAATCATTATAGTCCCTTTAGTATCATAATCTTTTTTTAATTTTGTAATTTGAGTTGTTTTCATTGTGGTCATATTTTTTAAAGTAAGATCAAGTTTTATACATATTTTGGTTTGCCATACAATACTGTAATTTCATTTTTAAGTGTATAAAATATACCCATTTTTGGGTGATCTAAACCGAAGATAATCGGGTTATCTATTTTTTTTAAGAATAATTCTCCCATTGTAGTATATTCAGCTCCTTGCTGAACTAAAAGATTAAGATATTCATTTTCTTCGAGTTCTGGATACCAAGATTTATATAAATCCATTCTAGAAGATAAAATTTCATTAATAGTTTTTTTAAATGATTTTTTTGTATTTATCAAATTTAGAATATATTTTTCATTTTTTTTACATCTTTCTTTCCAATCTTTTTTTGAAGATAAAGAATTTACTAGTAAATCGACTTCATTAATTTCCTTCACAGTTTTTTTTAAATTTTTTTTACTCATATGTAATTTGTTGATGAAGTCTTTTTCAGTGGACTTTACTCTTTTGCATATATCTTTTGAAAAAGCTTCAAAATCCCCATAATAAGCATGATGAACAAAGGAAATTTTATATTTATTTAGAACCCTATGTATATCTTTTATAATTTTTACAAGCCTTTTACCAATTAATCCTAAACCACCATTTAATGAATTGAATGTATATTTATACAATCCAAGTCCAATGTGGACATGTTCATAGTCGGGACATAGGGGGGTGATAATTGAAACTTTATTATCTTGAATTTTTTTAATAAATGAGATTTTTTGAAAAAAACTTATATGATCGAAATCACCAGATTTTTGTAAATCTTTAAATAAATTTTCGTATTTAATTAAAGATTTAATCTCTTTATCAAAAATCAATAACGTTAACAATGAAGGTAAAAAGCCTAATATATTTGCAAAATCTGAATAAATTACATTAAAATTTTTATTTTTTTTATTTTGATGTCTTTTTACTATATCAATTCTTTTGTTGTACTTTTCTTCAACAATATTCCAAAAAATTTGATATTTATAATCTAACTTCTTAATTCTTGTTTTTTTCTTATTTTCATAGTTTTTTTTTAACTGCAAAATTTGTTTCTTATAGTCTTGAATCTTTAATTTTTTAAAATCAATAGGAGTATTATCTAAAATTGATTTAAGAACTTTTTTAGAAATCTCAGACTCAATAAATATATTATTAAATTGATACATCTTTACAAAAAATTTCAAGAGATTTATCGAAATTATTATTTCCAGTCATTGGCACCGTGACATAAACTATAGAGGATAATTTATTATATTTTTTTTCTAATTTTGAGGAAATTTCATCAGGATTTCCGAATAGAATTGTACTTTTTCCAGCATCTAGAGCTGTACTTACATTTTTTCCAAAGCAAGAATGTTTATTATATTTTTTTAATTTATTAAAAATGATATTTACCACTTCCATAAATGGTGAATTTTTCGAGTAAACAAGTTCTTTTCCACTATCACTATCTTTATTGGCAAAAATTAATTTACTTAATTTTATTTTTTTATAAGCTTCGTCTTCATTAAGACTAGAATGTTCAAGATAGCTTGAAATATGATTATCAATAATTTCTTCCGAGCAAAAATTTGATATCATTATTGACCATTTGTTTTTTGCGCATAATTTAACATTATAAGAGTTTTCATTTAATGCAGGCATAATTATTTCTAAATCATTTCTTTCTTTATAAAGTTTATTAAAATAACCTAAGCCTAATTCTTTATTTCCAAATTTTTCAGTAGAGACTTTAAAATTTTCACTTTCAATATTTACTAAATCTTTGCTATGGAATATTTTTTCTATTATTTTTTGAATCTCAAGTGAAATTGCATGATTATTTTTTTCATCAAATCCAATTGACTCTATGTCTGACATATTGGCACCACTGCCTATTCCTAAAATTAATCTTCCATTACTTAAATTGTCTGCCATTGAAATCATTGAAGCTACCACTGAAGGCATATAAAAATTCAAATTAGTGGTAAGTGAACCAAGTTTAATATTTTTTGTTAACTTTGATAACGCCGAAACCATTAACAGGCTGGATGTAATTTTTTCATGCTTATCAGTTATATGTTCTCCAAAAAAAGCCTCGCTTAGCCCCCATTTTTCACCATTTACAACTTGGTATGTAATTTCATCAAAAATTTTATTCATAGCCACGTGCTGACTATAGACAGGAATTGAAAATAGGCCCTTGTTCATAATATTTAAATTTGAGTCATTATTTTTTAAAAGAATAAAAATTGGATTTATCTTAATTATTTAATGATATTTTTACAACATATTAACTTGATACAATTAAATTGTGACTTTCTAACACGTCTACCACATCATATAAATCCCATGCAGGAATACTTAATTTATCTGCTATATCTAGCAATGAGGTCTTGCCGTCACACAAGCTAATAAAATCGAGTAGTAGCATTACCTTATTTTCAAGTTTTTTTTTTTGTAGAAAGAGTTGGGAAGAGACCTCTTTTGCCCAATTGAGGTTCACCCAAAACTGCTGCTTTAAAATTTTTGTTTCTTTCGAGAAGTTCTAATGCTTTTCTTACTGCCTCATAACCACCACTTAAACCATCAGCTGTGACAACATCATCAAGGTTATCTAAGGATGTGTGATATTCTGGATATTCACCATATTTACTTCTATGAATTGAAGCTATTGGTAAATCAATACCTGGCGCACAATATTGCCTTTCATCACTCCCTCTATCAAACCAGGTATACTTGATAAAATTTGGATCTATATTCTTCAAAACATGTTTTGCAACACTGTCGCTTAAAGTATTTCCATTTCTTGAGGGAAGGTAAGAATAATTTCTATCATCTCCAATACAACAAATATTATACCCAGCTAATATATTTTGTTTTAATTGTTTTAAATTTTTGTTTATATAAACTAATGATCCTATAGTTTCAGGAATAAATACAATACGATAAGTATAATATTTATTTTTAAGATCTGTTAGCCACTTAGCTATGTAAGTTACGACTGAAATTCCAGAAAGTTCATTATTAGCCATTGAAGGATGACAAATATTAGTTGAAAGAAAAATTTCTTTTTTTGTTTTTCCTTGTATTATAAGTTCTCCATAATTTAACTCACCATCAAATAGCTCAGTATCAATTTTGACTTTATATTTACCACTTTCTAATTTATCAAATTCATTTTGTGATAAACAAAAACCCCATCTTTTCTCATAAAAACTTGTTATATAAGGAACCGCGTCTGGCTGCTCTGGAAGTGTATAGATATGCTTTTTTAGCTCCTCAAAATCCATCTCGCCAACGAATGGAATACTGTAACTTACTAAATGTAAATTATTTTTAGAAAAATCACAAATTTTTTCACCTTTAGGAGTAATTATATATGCCTCTCTTGCCTTCCATTCTTTAGGAACTGTCCAGTCAAAAATTTGACTACCAGAAGGAATTGAATTAATCGAAAGATTTGGCAAATGGTGACTAATTAAATTAAGAGTTTCTCTTACACCTTCTCCAGTAAGACTTCTGTTTAGAGGCCAAAGCTGTCGAGCAAAATCATGTATTTCATTTCCTGTGGTCATTTTTTTATCAAACTAGGCTTTCGCTTTATAGTTTATGAAATGAAGCCAAAATTTTAAGTAATTTTAGCTCCTTTAAATTTTAATAAATACTTATAGTCAAAATTGAAAAAATTAATACTGAAATAAATTTAAGGTTTTTCTTAAATTTGTAATATAGATAGTAAGACGATAGTGATAATTACTAAAAAGTTCTATTTAGATTTTGTACAAATCATTGTTATTATTTGGTATATCACATTCATAGATAATATATTATATCGAAAATTCATTATATGTATCATTTAGCTTTATCAAAAAATAAAAAATTCTGGAGTTCGTCACTTCAAAATATATATCTAGGACCATGGACAACACCAGATTTCTTAAAAGAAAATTTTTCAGAATATAATATAGAACTAATTGATTGGCATTGGGATAACCTAGATAAATTTTACAGTGATACTTCGAAGATTGTTGACAGTTATGATAAATTTATTGTTAAATTAGCAAAGGTTTTAAATGAATTACATGGTTTAAATTGGAGTTTAAAAGCTTGGAAGATTTTGTGTGGACCATGGTTAAGAAGATACCTTACAATTCTTTATGAGAGAAATGAAAGCGTTTCAAAAATTTATTACAAATATAATATTAAAAGTTGCACCTTAAGTAATGCATCTTTAATTAATTTGCAGGTAAAGGATTTTGAAAATTTTTCAGAAAGATATAAATATGAGGATTATAACAATATTATTTATAGTCATATATTAAAAAAACTTGATATAAAAAAAAAAATAAATTTTAAAGAATTAAATTTTCAAAGTGAAAATACCGAGATTAAACAAAAAAAAGATATAAGTTATTTTTTAAAATATTATTTAAAAAAAATTTTTTTTTCAAAACATTTAAATGTCATATTATCCTTTTTCTTCAAAAAAAATGATTATTATCTACAGACAGTTTATTTAAAAAATAAATTTGAGGAAATAAAGCTACATTTAAAGTTAAAAAATTTTCCATATGTAAAATCAATAAATTCTAGAATTCAAGATAAAGAGAGATTTAATGAAAAATTAAGAAAAGAATTTCACGAAAAAGTAAAAAAAACTTTTGATGTTAATGAAAATAATTTTTATGAGAAATTGGTTGTTGATTTAATTTATTATATGTTTCCGAGATGCTATTTAGAAAATTTTATAAATAATAGTGATTATTCTCAAAAAATTTTTAATCATCATAATCCTAAAATCATAATTGATTCAGCTAGTTATCAGAAAGATGAGCTTTTTAAATTTTGGGTTGCAAAAAAAACTCAAAACGATTGTAAGTTCATTATTCTTCAACATGGAGGCTATTATGAAAATTTCAAATTTAAATCAGATTTAATTGATCATGAATTGGAAGTTGCGGATAAATACTTGTCCTGGGGATGGAAAAAAAAAACTCATAATGTGGAACCAATAGCTTGTTCAATTCCTTTTAAAAAAGAAAATATCAAAAAAAGTGATAACATCGTCAATATAATATTAAGAACAGTGGGATGCTATGCAAACAATTTATCAACACATGATATACCGTATAAAAATGCGGAGGCTTATCTTGAGTCGGTAATTAATATTTCAAATTTAATAAATAAAGATAAGAAATTAAGAATATTTTTACACCCAGGTGAGAATCCAAATGAGGAGAGAGGTTTTCATATAAAGCCCTATCTTGAAAAAAAAATATTAAATAAGAATATTGAATTTTTTAATGGAAAAATAAATAAATATATCAATTATACTGACTTAAATATATTCACCTATCTAGGCACCCCATACAATCAAACTATTTCTGCTGACATTCCTTGTTTAGTATTTAATAATGAAAAATATGAACCTCTTAATCAAAAATATAGATTACTTTATGACTCTATGATTAAAAATAAATTAATGCATACAAATTATTTTTCACTTGCAAATCACATTAGTAATAATGAATATAAAATAAGTGATTGGTGGATCAAAAAAGAAACAATTGAATCAAAAAATTTTTTTTGTAAAAACTTTGCTCGTAAAAATTATGACCTAGAAGAATTATTAAGAGCTATAAAAGATTAAAAATATGTAATAAGATAAGAATTTAATCGAAAAATTATATAAGGAATAGATTGTTTATTAAAAAAATCTAATCCTTATGAGTAATATATAACTATATATCAAATACGATTATTATTGGATTCTATTTGAAGTAATATATAACCTTTTGAAAATTATAAAACTAAGCATACTAAAATTATGAAATCTAAAGTTAAACAAAAAGAAAAAAAATATTATCTAATATAAGAAATTTTTCAAAAAAAATTATAAAAAAAACAAAACTTTTGCCAAAAACTAATTTTGCTTACTCTTACTTAATATCAGAAATAATTTTAGTAAATTTAGAAATAGAAAATATTATTTTTAAAAAAAATTATAATCCAATAGATGATACAATTAAAATTTTAAAAGGTTTAGATTACAAAATTGATCTTATAAAAAAAAATAATATTCATTCAGATAAAAAGAAAATTAGTAAACAAATTTTTAAAAAAGAAAAATCTCATGAAGAACTCTTCCAAAAACTTTGGTTAAACTACACATTTGATCAGTATTTAAAAGATAGAATTGAAAGATATAGAAAAAGAATAAGAATTAATAAACTTAGAAAAATAATCAAAAATAAAAAGATTGTTGATTTTGGATGTGGCCATGGCAATTTTTTAATTGCTGCTGCAAAAGAAGGTTGTTCATACGGATACGGTCTGGATTACGGTAAAGATTGTATTAATTTTTCAAATAAAATCAAAAATAAACTTAAATTGAGTAAAAAATTAACTTTTAAAGTAGGAAGCGTTTATAAATCTAAACTAAAATCAAATTCTTTTGATGTTGCTATCCAAAATGGAGTTTTTCATCATTTAGATTATCCATCAAAAGCTTACAAAGAATTACATAGAGTTTTAAAGAAAGGTGGTTATGCTTGGTTTTATACTGATGGTGGTGGCGGTATACGAGATATAATTGGAGACATGTCTCAAAAAATTCTAAAAGATATAAATATAAATTTCAAAATTAATAAAATACGAAGTTTAAATTTAAGTTATACGAAACAATATCACATGTCAGATAATACTAATGCAAAATATGAGCATTATGATTTAAAAACATTTAAAAAATTTTTAGAAAAACTAGGTTTTAATAATTTCGTTCAACTCAATGGTGGTACTAAAACTGATTTTGATAAACCTTTTTATACAGATAGATATTTTAATTTGAAGTTTGGAAGTGGCGATCTGAGAATTTTGTGTCAAAAAAAATAAAAAAAAATAATGATTTTATCTCTAATATCTAAAAACAATCATTGTGATTGTTGAAAAATTATATAGATTTTTTATTTTCTAAGATATATTTATTATTACATTCTACATAAGATATAAGAAATATAAAAAATTAACTTGATTAAAAATTTTTACGAAATCCTTAATAAAAAACAAAAATATAAATTTATAATTGTTTTTTTCGGAATGATAGTTTCAGCTTTTTTGGAAATGCTCAGTTTAAGCATTATACCTTTGTTTATTTCTGCAATTGTTGATTTGTATGGTTTGATTTCATATTTGCCTTCTTTAGAGAATTTTTTTTTAAATTATAACCAAAAAGAAATAATTTTTTTTGGATCATTGTCATTGGTAATAATTTTCTTATTAAAAAATTTAATGCTAACAATTCAATATTATAATGAAAATCGCTTAATTATGAATTTAAATAATAGTTTTTCTGTTAAATTATTTAAAAATTATTTAAATTCAAATTATCTTTTTTATGTAAGTAAAAATACTGGTTACTTTATTAGAAACTTGACGTCAGAAGTAAATAACACAGTTAGTTTAGCTTATTCTTTTTTGGTATTATCTAGAGAGGGATTGGTTACAGTTGTTATTATTTTAATTTTATTTATTAGAAGCCCATTAGTAACTATTATTTTGTTTATAATATTAATATTATCGACACTTCTTTTCTTCAAAAAATTTAAATCTAAAATTAAAAAAACTAGTCTATTTGCTCAAGAATTAAGATCAACTCAAATGCAATTAATTAACCAATCTTTTGGTTTATTTAAAACTGTAAAGATATTTGATATTGAAAAAATTTTAACAGATAAATTTAATGCTATAACTTTCAAAAAAGAAAAAAGCGATTTTTATCTTAGATTTATAAAACAAATACCCAGATTATTATTTGAGCTTATAGCTGTTACATCACTATTATTTATATCTTCTTTTTTATTATTTTTTTATGCTGGTGAAAATTTATTGATTATATTGACCACTATTGCAGTTGCTGTAATTAGATTAGTTCCAGCATTTAATAGTTTAACTTCAGCATTCACAGGAATAAATCAATTGATGATATCTTTCGATACTATTTATCCAGAGCTTAAAGAAAGTAAGAAAAACATGAGCTCTGATTTAGATAATAATAGCCTCTTAGAGTCAAAAGTTACTGAACCATTTAATTCAATAAACCTTGAAAACGTTAATTTTAAATATGAAGGCCAAGAAGATTTTTTTATAAAAAATTTAAATATAAAAATTCATAAAGGGGAAAATATAGCCATAGTAGGTAAATCAGGATCTGGTAAAACTACTTTTGTTGATATTATCGTTGGATTACTAAGTATTAATAGTGGAAACTATTATCTAAATGAGAAAAAAATTTTAAATCCTATAAAATTTTGGAAATCCAAAGTAGGTTATGTTGCACAAGAAGTTTATTTAACAGATGATACAATTAAATCTAATGTTTCATTTTCAGAGTATGATTTTTCAGAAAATATTAATGATAAAATATTAGAGTCGCTTAAGAAAAGTGCAATTAACGAATTTGTACAAAACCTTCCTGAAAAAGAGTCAACAAAGGTAGGTGAAAGAGGAATGATTTTGTCCGGAGGGCAAAGACAAAGATTAGCATTTGCTAGAGCAATTTACAATAATCCAGAAGTTATCATTATGGATGAAGCAACAAGTGCTTTAGATGAGGAAACAGAGGAAGAAATTTTAAATAGTTTGGAGACATTAAAAAAGGACAAAACATTCTTCGTTATTGCACATAAGTTAAAAACAATATTATCAATGGATAAAGTTATTTATATGGAAAATGGAGAAATTAAATTTTTTGGTGATAAAAAGGATTACTTAGAAAAATATAATATTCAAAAATTATAATTTAACAAAACATGTTACAAAAAATTATTTATGATAAAATATATAATAAAATTCCTGATTATAAAAAGATTGATGAATTAAAAAATAAAGAGAAAGGTTCTTGTTATATTTTTGGTGATGGTAAATCTTTAAAATATTACGATCTATCAACTTTTTCAAACTTACCCTCAATTACTATAGGAAATTTATCCATTCATAATCAATCAAATATTTTAAATTTACGATATTCTATTATCTGTGATCCATTAGTTTTTATTCCTGGCAAATGCTTTTTAGATTACATAAAAAGATTTTTATTACAAATTAAAGAAAGAAATATATCTAGTGCATTTAAACTTATTTTTCCTATGAAAAAATTGTATGATGCAATGCTTTTTAGTCCAAAAAAAGTTTTATTAAATAATAATAAGCCAATTCTTAATTCAAATTTTATTGCGCACTGTTCAAATTTTTATCCTACAAGATATTTAAGCAAATCCTATTATTTTAAATATAACTCAAAAACAAACGAAAAAATTGATCTACAATTAAATAATTTTCAATTTAATGTTAATGTTTCAAGTTTGAGGTTTTCTATATATTTTGCAATGTTTTTGGGTTTCAAAAAAATTTATCTTGTTGGGTTCGATTATCATGATATTGAACCAAAAGGTGGACACTGGTATGAATTTGGTAAAGCACATCCATATTTGGGAAAACAAGATAATGATTATATTAAATTTATGCGGAAGTTTATTGAAATAAAAATCATAACTTTAAATAAATCACAGGGTGATGACTATATTTCATATAAAGATTTTTCTGGAAATGATTTAAAGTATAAAGAAAACAATGAAATTATAAAAAAAGAAAAATTAGATTTGTTGAAAATGTACGATTATAAAATTTCTTAAAATGATTTTTAAAAAAAAGGATATTAGAATTGCTGTTATTGGTCTTGGATATGTTGGGTTGCCAATTGCCATTGAATTAGCTAAAAATTTTAAAGTTTATGGTTTTGATATAAAAAAAAAAAGAGTAAATGACTTAAGGTTAAATATAGATGAAACCAAAGAAGTAGATTTAAAATCATTAATAAAAACAAAAGCTACTTTTTCTTATAATGAGAAAATTTTGCGTAAAGCAAATGTATTTATTGTGACAATACCAACACCAGTTGATGATAAAAATTTGCCAGATCTAAGACTATTAAAAAAATCTACAAAAGTAATCGCTAAAAATCTTAAAAAAAAAACTTTAATTATCTATGAGTCAACTGTATATCCAGGGTGTACTGAAGAAATTTGTTTACCTATTTTATCAAGAAATAAAAAGTTTAAATATAATAAAGATTTTTTCATTGGCTATTCACCAGAACGAATAAATCCTGGAGATAAAAAAAGGAATGTTTCTAACATTACAAAAGTTGTATCTGGATCCTCCCAGAATGCCTTAAATCAAATTAAATATATTTATTCAAAAATCGTAAAATCAGGAATCCATGTAGCCCCATCAATAAAAATCGCAGAGGCAGCAAAAATAATTGAAAACACGCAGAGAGATCTAAATATAGGTTTAATGAATGAATTGTTTATGTTCTTTGATAAATTGAATATTCCAACTAAAGAGGTTTTAAAAGCTGCTGGAACTAAATGGAATTTTTTAAAATTTTCACCAGGTTTGGTTGGTGGGCATTGTATTGGTGTAGATCCATATTATTTGACCTATAAATGCAACGAAGTGAATTTCAATCCCGATATAATTCTATCAGGTAGAAAAATTAATGATAATTTTCATAAATTTATTGCAGAAAAATCAATTGGTATAATAAAGAAAAAAAGATTAAATAAAAAAATTTTAATTTTAGGTTATTCATTTAAAGAAAATTGTCCAGATTATAGAAATACACGTATATATTTTTTAATTAAATATTTACTAAAAAAAAATTATGATATTAAAGTTCATGATCCTTATTTTTCAGAAAATATAAATAACTTTCCATTTAAAAAATTATCAATAAATAATCTAGAAACATGTAAAAAAAAATTTGATTTAATAATTCTTGCAGTACCACATAGTGATTATCTAAAAAAACAAAGTAAAATTATCAACTTGTTATCAGAGAAAGGTCTAATATATGATTTTAAAGCTGCATTAAAAAATAATCCAAAGATTATTCAAAATTAATGAATTATTATTGTTTTATACAAGCTAGATATTCTTCAAAAAGACTTAGAGGAAAAGTATTAAAAAAATTCGGCAAGATGTCACTTTTAGAAATTTTATTGAAAAGGTTAAAAAAAAGTAAAAAAATTAGCAAAATTATTGTGCTCACATCAAACTCAAACCAAGATAAAAAAATAATAAGTTTGTGTAAAAAAAATAAAATTGATTATTTTTCTGGACCATTACGCAATGTTTTTTTAAGATTTCAAATTGCAATAAATAAATATAAGCCAGAGAATATAATAAGAATTTCTGCAGACAGCCCACTTATTGATTGGAAGTTGGTAGATAAGATGATTACTATATCAAAAAACTCTTCATCATATGATGTCATTAGTAATGTGAAGAATAGAACATTTCCCAAAGGTCAATCAATAGAAATTTTAAAATCCGAAATTTTTAATATATCAAGTAAATTACTTACTAAAGATCAAAAAGAACATGTAACTAAATTTTTTTATGAAAAAAAGAAATATAAAATTTACAGTCACGAGTCGAAAAAAAAATTTAATGAATGGAATTTATCTGTAGATGAATATGATGATTATTTAAACATCTCAAGGTTGATAAAAAAGAAAGGTATTTTTGTTAACTGGCGCAGTTATGTTAAAGAATTATAAGAAAAAATTAGTTATTGGTGTTATCGGGTTAGGCGTAGGAGCTTATCACTTAAACAATAGTTTAAAATATAAAAATTGTAAAGTTAAGTATATTTGTGATGTTGATAAAAAAAAACTCAATTTTTATAAAAAAAAATTTAATATTCAAAATACTACAAGAAATTTTGATAAAGTTATTAATGATAAAGAGGTAGATGCTGTAATAATAGCAACTAATGATGATGATCATTTTTACCAAGTAACAAAAGCATTAAAAAATAATAAACATATATTTGTAGAAAAACCCATTTGCTTGTCTCTAAAAGAATTAAAGACCATTATCAAAATTAAAAAAAATAAACCAAATTTATTTATTTCCTCAAATCTTGTTTTAAGAACTCACCCTTTTTTTGAAAGATTATTAAAAAATAAAAAAAAGTTAGAAAAAATTTATTTCATTGAGGGCGATTATAATTACGGAAGACTCGATAAATTAATTTATGGATGGAGAGGAAAAATAAATAATTACTCAGTAATATTGGGTGGTGGCATTCACTTATTAGATATAATACTTAAAATTAAGGGAAAAAAAGTAAAAGAAGTTTACACTTTGAGTAACAAAATAATCACAAAAAAATTTAAATCAATTCCAGAAGATTTTGCAATTTCACTTATCAAGTTTGAGGATGATAGTATTGCTAAAATTTCATCAAATTTTTCCAGTTCAACTGATCACCATCATATATTTAATATATACTCAAAAAATACATCTTATTTTTATAATAGAAATATTAGTAAACAATATTTTAAAGAGAAAGAAAATAAGCCCAAAATAGAGATTAAGTATAAACATGATAATAAGACAAAAGGCAAAATGCTTAATAACTTTTTAAATGTTATCACAAGAAAAACTAATAAACTTATTATTACTGAAAATGACCTATTTTACTTGATGAAAATTTGTTTAATGTTAGTAGATAGCCAAAAAAAAATAAGATTATTAAGTTATGATAAAAGTTCCATTCGGAAGACCTGATATTACTAATCAAGAAATCAAAGCTGTTGTCAAAGTTTTAAAAAATCCTATTTTAGCCCACGGTCCATTATCACATGAATTTGAAAAAATGTTTGCCAAATTTACTGGGAGTAAATTTGCGACTACTGTATCATCTTGTACTGCTGGAATGCATCTTTTTTATATTGCTAACAATATTAAAAGTGGTGATGAGGTCATTGTAACATCTCAAAGTCATATATCGACAGCTCACTCTATAAGTTTGACTGGTGCGAAACCAGTTTTTGTTGATTGCAATTCCACAAACGGAACAATTGATATTACTAAAATAGAAAATAAGATAACAAAAAGGACAAAAGCTATTTCATTAGTTCATCATTTAGGTAACCCTTCTGATATGGTTACAATAAATAAAATTGCAAAAAAATGTGATCTATTAGTATTGGAAGATTGTGCAACCGCTTTAGGTGCAAAAATAAATAAAAAGCATGTAGGAAATTTTGGAAATGTTGGAGTATTTTCTTTTTATCCAATAAAACATATTACAACAGGTGAGGGTGGAATTGTTATATCTAACGATAAAAAAATAATCGATAAAATAAATATGATTAAAGCTTTTGGTGTAGATAAAAGTTATTTGAAAAGAAGAGTTCCAGGCGAATATGATGCCAATTTATTAGGATTAAATTATAGAATGAATGAAATTAGTGCAGCCATAGGTATAGAGCAGATAAAAAGATTTCCAAAATTTTTATCAATAAGAAAAAAAAATTATGATTATTTGTTATCTAAAATTCAAATCAAAAATTCATTTGAAATAGTTAAATTTGATAATAAACCATTTTATGGCTCATATTATTGTTTATGTATAGTTTTAAAAGATAAAGCTATTGATCGTTTAGATATTATTAATAAGCTTAATAGCGAAGGTGTTGGCACAAGTATTTATTACCCTAAGCCAATACCAGAAATGACTTTTTATAAAAAAAAATATGGATATAGCTCTTCTAAATTTAGAAATGCTGAAAAATTTAGTTACAGATCAATAGCATTACCATTGGGAACTCATTTAAAGAAAAAAGATTTAAATTTGATTGTAAATTCTATCAATAAAGTACTATAAGCATTTAATGAAAAAAATTTGTATAATTGGTGGAGCTGGCTTTATAGGCCATAATCTTGCAGTACAATTAAGAAATATTGGCCATGAGGTAACTTGTGTTGATAATTTAATGGTTAATAATTTAATATCTATAATTGGAAATGATGATGGACTTAAATTTAAGGCATTAAATAAAAAAATAATAGACTCTAGACTTGATCTTTTAGATAAATATGAAATAGAACTTAAGATAGCAGACGCTAGAGATTATCATATTGTATCGAGACTTATAGACGATCTAAATCCAGACATAATAGTTCATTTAGCTGCTGTATCTCATGCTAATAGGTCAAATAAAGATCCTTTTAATACATTTGATCATAGCTTTAGAACACTTGAAAATGTTCTTGATGCATCAAGAGGAAAAATTGAAAGATTGATATATTTTTCTTCCAGCATGGTTTATGGAAATTTTACAAAAAATGAAGTTGAAGAGAGCGATCACTGTGAGCCGATTGGTATTTATGGAGCCCTAAAATATTGTGGGGAAAGAATAATTAGAGCATACAATCAAGTTTTTGATTTGCCTTACACAATTATTAGACCATCTGCTCTTTATGGCGAAAGATGCGTTAGTAGAAGAGTGGGACAAATTTTTATTGAAAATGCAATTAATGGTCATGAAATAAAGATCGGAGGAGATGGTGAAGATAAATTAGATTTTACTTATATAAAAGATTTGTGTAATGGAGTTGAATTGTCAATTCAAAAAAAAGAAGCTACAAACGAAACATTTAATATCACTTATGGTGGGTCAAGAACAATTAACAATTTAAAAAATATATTACTAGAACATTTTCCAAACGCAAAAATAGCCTATGAAAAAAGAGACAAATTAATGCCTAAAAGAGGAACATTGAGTATTGCTAAGGCAAAAAAACTATTAAACTATAGCCCAAGTTTTTCTATCGAAGAAGCGTACCCAGATTATATAAATTGGTATAAGGAATTTTTAAGTAATTAAATTTAAGAATAGCCTTTTAATGGTTAAAAAAGATAATAATAAAATTTTATTAACAAAAAATATAGTTGAGGATACTTGGCTCAAAAATATATATAAAAAAAACTGCTATATTGTTAAGAATGAAAAATATATTCAGTTTTTCAAAGATTATAAAAATTCTTTCTTTTTTTTAAAAACATTAAAAAAGATTAAACAAAATTACTTATTTGAAAAAAAATTAAAATTTATTGGTACAAATATAACATTCCAAAAAAATATAAAATTAGAAAATAGATATAAAAAGAAAAAAGATATAAATTATAAATTTAAGGTAGACAATAGTGCAAAGAAAAAAGTTTTAAACATAGCTTATAAAAATTTTAAATTCAGTAGATTTAATATTGACACAAGATTACCACCATCAAAATCAAATCTAATCAAAAAAAAAACAGTTGAAAATTATTTTCACGGCTTGAGAGGTGATAAGATTTATATTCAATTTTATAAGAAAAAAATATCTGGTTTTTGTCTTTTAATTTTTAATAATAATTTAGCTCGAATAGATTTAATTTGTATAGATAAAAAATTTTCAAACAAAGGACTAGCAAAAGATATGATAAGATATGTTTTAGGCAACATGAAAAAATTCAATAAAAAAAAATTAGTTGTTAGCACTCAAACGAATAACATCGCAGCAGTTAAACTTTATGAATCATTGAAATTTGTTCCAAAAGGTATACTTTATCTATACCACTACATTTCATGAAAAACTTCAAAAGAAAATCAAAACCATTCATAGTTGCTGAGATTGGCAATAACCACGAAGGTTCTCTCAAAAACGCATTCAAATTAATTGACTCAGCAAAAAAAGCAGGAGCTGATGCTGTTAAATTCCAAATTTTCAATCCATATAAATTTACATCACCTAAGGATAAAAAAAGAATAGCTCAATTAAAAAAATTTGCTCTTAAGCGTACAGATGTAATTAAATTAAAAAAAAGATGTGATAAGTTAGATATTATTTTTTTTGCAACACCTTTGGATGTGGAAAGTGCAAGTTTCTTAAATAATTTACAAAGTTTTTTTAAGATTTCATCTGGAGATAATAATTATTTTGATTTATTAAAAAAAATTAGATCTTTTCGAAAACCAGCAATTATCTCAACAGGATTAATGAATTATAGAGAAATAGTTAAAGTAGTAAGATTTTTTAAAAAATTTAAATTTTATAAAAAAAAAGAAAATCTTTGTGTTATGCATTGTGTTTCCGCTTATCCTGCTAAAAAAGATAAGATTAATTTAAATTCTATTCCTTATTTAAAAAAGAGATTAAAAGATGTAACGATAGGATACTCTGATCATACTACAGGTTACGATATCTCAATATTTTCTTATATTCTTGGTGCTGAGATAATTGAAAAACATTTTACTTTATCTAATAATTTTTCAAGCTTCAGGGATCATAAAATTTCTTTAAACCCAAAATCATTCAAAGATTTTGTAAAGAAAATAAGTAAATTATCAGTTATTCTTGGAAATTTAGATAAAAAAATCAATATGGAAGAATTAAATAATTATTCATTAATGAGACGAAAAATAATATTCAAAAAAAATTTAAAAACAGGCTCTAAAATAAAAAGAAAAGACTTATTAATGCTACGATCCTCAGAACCTGGAACTTATGCTTCCGAGATCAAAAAAGTTTTAGGAAAAAAACTTACTAAAGATGTGAATAGATTCGATAATTTATTATCAAAAGATTTTATGAAATGAGTTTTAAAAAAAAGTTAAAAATGAATATATTTTTCTTTAAAATAAAAAATAAGATATCTTCATTAAAATTATATAAATTTTTTCTAATTTAATTAATTATTATGTGTGGAATATTAGCTTATATATCTAATAAAGAGATTAATCCTAATACGGTTGTTAGTATAAAAAACTTAATGAAATGTAGAGGTCCGGACAACCAATCATATAAAAAAACTTATTTTGGTAAAAAAAAACTACATCTATTTCACTCAAGATTATCAATTCAAGATTTAAACAAAAGATCTAATCAACCTTATTATTTTAAGGATTATGTATTAATTTTTAATGGAGAGATTTATAATTTTAAAGAGTTAAAAAAAAAGATTAATAATAAATTTCAAACATCATCGGACACTGAGGTAATCCTCTATTATTACGATCTGTACAAGGATAATTGCTTTAATTTATTTGAAGGAATGTGGTCAATTATAATTTATGATATGAAACAAAAAAAAAATTGTTGCATCAAGAGATAGATTTGGTGAAAAACCTTTATTTATTTATCATAAAAATGAAGAAATTATATTATCTTCACAAATTAGTTTTATCGATAAGATTTTACAAACTAAACAAAGGTTTAATAATAAAAAAGTTAATACTTTTCTTCAGTTTGGATATAAATCATTATTCAAAAATAATGAAACTTTTTTTAGAAATATTAGTCATATTGAAAAAGGATCGATTATTAATATTGAAAAAAATTTAAAGATACAAAAAAAAAAATTTTGGAAATTAAATAATAACAAAAATATTGAAAAATTAAGTCTAAAAGATCATATACATAATACAAAAGAGCTACTTATTAATGCTGTTGATCTTAGATTGATATCTGATGTTCCACTTGCACTTAATTTAAGTGGAGGGATAGACTCAGGTGCAATTTGCAGCATAGCGACAAAAATTTTAGGAAAAAGACTAGAAACTTTTTCGATAGTAGATACTGATAAAAGATATAATGAGTCTCATCTTATTAATAAAACAGCAAAAGATTGTGGTGTAAGAACTAATCTTATAAAATTAAAAAAAGATATCAATTTTTTTGATATTTTACAAAAATCAACTGAATATAATTATTATCCAATTTTCACCATTACTAATTTGATACAATATTATTTATCCTCTTTTGTAAAAAAAAGAGGATTTAAGGTTGTCTTATCAGGATCTGGTGCAGATGAAATTTATGGTGGATATTATGATCATTATTTGATGGTTTTTAGTGAATTGAATAAATCAGACCCTAAAAGATTAAAAGAATACATGGAAGTTTGGCTTAAAAATATTAAACCCAATTTAAGAAACAAATTTTTTACAAAATACAATTTATTTTTTAAAAATCCAAATTTTAGAGGATATGTATATGATAATTTCGATAATAATAAAAAATTTTGTATTAAAAAAATTAAATATGATTTTAGAGAAAAAAAATATTTTAATTCTTTGTTTAAAAATAGGAGAGCAAATGAACTATTTCATGAAAACGTACCGATTTTCATGCATAGTGAGGACTTGAATTCTATGCAATTTTCAATTGAAAATAGATCTCCATTTTTAGATACTAATTTAATTGAATATCTATTTAATGTTAAAGGCTCACATTTATTGAATGGATGTCAAAACAAATATATACTTAGAAAAAGCCTAGTAGGCATATTAAATGAAGATGTATTAAATCAGAAAATGAAATCTGGATTTAATGCATCAATTTTAAGCTTATTTAATTTTAAAGATAAACAAATAAAAAACTTTATTGATCAAGACTCGGAGATTTACAATTTTGTAAATAAATCAAAAATTAAAAATTTAATCAATGATCATAAATTACTGAAACAAAATGGTTATAGTAAATTTTTATTTGCATTCCTAAGTTTAAAAACATTTATGGATAGATTTAACTAATGAAACTAATTTGGTGTAAAAACTGCCTCTTACCGAATTCAAGACCAAACTTGATAATTGAAAAAAATGGAAATTGTTCAGCATGTAATAATCATACGATTAAAAAAGATATAAATTGGGAAAAAAGAAAAAATGAATTTGAAAATTTGGTGAAAAAAATAAAGAAAAAAAAATTAAGATATGATTGTTTAGTACCAGTATCAGGTGGAAAAGATAGTACATGGCAAGTAATTAAATGCTTAGAATATGGATTAAATCCATTAACAGTAACGTGGAAATCACCACAGAGAACTTCTATTGGAGAATCTAATTTACAAAATTTGATTTCATTAGGAGTGGATCATATTGATTGGACAGTAAATCCTGAAATTGAAAAAAAACTCATTTTAAAAAGTTTGAAAAAATTGGGATCAGTCTCAATTGCAATGCATTTGGGTATTTTTAATATACCAGTCTTAGTAGCATCAAAATTTAACATTCCTTATATCATTTGGGGAGAAAATTCTGCATTAGAGTATGGAAATATTAAAAAAAAAGACAATCAAAAATATTTAAATAAGGAATGGTATAAAAAATATGGAGTAACTAATAATACATCAGCTGAAGACTGGATATCAGCAGAATTGACCAGAAAAAAAATGTCAAGTTATCTTAGTTACAAATCATTTCCACAAAAAAATTTATTTAATCCAAGATCTATTTTTCTAGGTTATTACTTTAAATGGGATCCAAAAAAAACATTTCAAATTGCAAAAAAAAATGGTTTTAAAGAGGAAAGAAAAGCAAGAACTGGTCTTTATAACTTTGCCGATATTGATGATTATTCAATTTCAATTCATCATTGGTTTAAATGGTATAAATTTGGTTTTACGAGATTGTTTGATAATTTATCTCTAGAGATAAGAAATAATAGAATTTCTAGATCTGAAGCTATAGAAATTATTAAAAAGGATGGATTAAAACCACCCATGCATGATATCAAAAAATTTTGTAAATATGTTGGAATCTCTAAATTAGAATTTTTTAAGATAGCAGAAAAATTTAGAAATAAGAAAATTTGGAAAAAAAGAAAAAATAAATTTTTTATAGAAAATTTTTTAATTGAAAATTGGAACTGGAATAAATGAAAATTATAAAAAAAAATAGAAAATTTAAAGTGGGCAAAGGAAATATACAATTAATTGATAAAGCTCATATATATTTGAAAAAAAATGAAATGGTAACATTTAAAAATAAAAAGATGCAATATGATGTAGTTAGAAAAAGTTGGGGATATTATGCTACACCTTCAATTAATAGTAGATTGTTAAAATTTAATTTTAAAACTTGTATAGTTATAAATAAAATTTCAAAAAACATATTTATATTGTTAGTAGATAAAAATAAAAAACAAGACTTTAAAAAATATTTAAAAAGTGAAGATTGCAAAATAGTTAAATGGTTAAGTTAAAAAAAAAAATATATTTATTATAAATAATTCTTGTAAGCATAAGTTTGTAGAAGTAAAAAAATACAACTCTAGACCAAAGGGTGAAACTAAATTTCCTATATTTAATAATTATAATAGAAAATATTTTGAGTGTATAATATGCGGACATCACATTGGTCGTCATAATTATGATTTATCAAAATTATATAAAGGAAATTATATTAAAAATACTTACGGAGGATATGAGGGATTGATAGAAAGATTTAATAAAATAAATTCATTAAAAAAATCACAATCTGACAATTATTTTAGATGCAAAAGGTTGAAAAATTTTTTTTCAAAAAGAAAAAAATTATTGAAAATATTAGATGTTGGAGCGGGATTAGGTATATTTCCATATAAATTAAAAAGTAAAATATTTAAAGATATTTACTTAATAGAGACAGATTCAATCAATATTGATTTTTTGAAAAATTATTTAAATTTTAAGAATTCTTTTAAAAATCCAAACAATATAAATAAAAAAATTTTATTTGATCTGATTACACTAAATAAAGTAATTGAACATGTGCCTAATCCCTCTAATTTCTTAAAAAGATACATTAAAAAATTAAAAAAGAATGGATACATATATATAGAAGTCCCAGATGTTGATGCTAAGTTTGATAAGATGGGATATAATAGAGAAGAATTCTTTATTGAACATCATCATGTTTTTTCAAAAAAATCCTTAGAGTTAATGGTAAAAACACTAAATTTAAAAATAGTAAAATTAGAAAAATTAATTGAGCCATCCTCAAAATATACGATTGCATGCATTGCTCAAAAAATATGAAAAAAAAAATTAGTGAATTATCTTAAAAAAGAACAATTAAATAAACAAATTAATATTTTATTTAAAAGATGGTTATTTCTTATTGATGAAAAAGAGAATCAAGTTAAAAAAAAATTTGTCTTTATTTTAGATAATAACAAAATTAAAATTTCAGAGATAAAGACAAACAAACACTACATATATCTTTATGAGGAGTATTTTACTCCTAATAAAATTGAACTAATTAGATTAATAAAAAAATTAAATAAATATTTTGAAATACTAGAAATTAATAAAAAAAATTTAATTGTTTATTTTGATAATAGAGTTTTTAAAATAAATTTTAGTAAAAATAGCAAAGGAACATACAATAAAAAAATATTAAGATATTTAATTTTTTTTTATAAAATAAAATATATCTATCATAATAATTCATTTTTAAACTATATAAGAAATTTTATAAATAAGACTTTTAACACGTCTAAAAATAAATTATTTTATTCCGACTTTTTAAATTTGAATTTATATCCAAATGAAATTGACAGATTAGTAAGATCAAAAAATTTAAAGATCATTACTAATGATTATAAAAATTTAAAAATAAAAGAAATTTTTGAATTTTTTAAAAAAAAAAAGAATAAGGATAAAGTCGACAATAAAATAAAATTTAATAAGAAATTATTCTATGAAAGTTTTAATTCAATAATACCAATAAGCTTTAACATTAAATATTGGTCTTCATCAAACTATTTTTTATATAAAAACATACATCATGGTTTTTTAAAAAAAAATATTTCATATGAAAAACAAAATAAAACTAGTAATTTTAGCTTCTTATTAAAAAAAAATTTAAAAAAAATCAAAAATAAAAATATGATAGAAAAAATTATAAATAATAATCCTATAGTAATAATTAATAAAAGAATTTACTCAGGTAGAAACAGAATTTTATCACTATTAGGACATATTATAAATGGTGGTAAGTTTATAGAATTTGAATATTTTTCTTATTTTAATGATGATACAAAAATCAGAAGATTAATAAATGTAATTACAGAGTATTATAAATTTTATGAATTAAATGATTTAGTTTTGCAGGATCACTATAATTCCTGCATAGAAGTATTTAATAGTAAAGGTATAAATTATAAAATTATAGATGAAAAAAATTTTCAAAAAAAAATTATAATAAGTAAAAATAATTTTTTTGAATTATTTGAAGTTAAAAATTTTTTTGATTTATTTCACTCAACATTAAGAATTATTTTTAAAAAAAATATAAGTTGTTTTTATTATGATAATCAAAATAAAATAAATGTCTTTCAAAAGAAAAAATTTTTTAGAGATTTTTTTAAAATTTCTTTAACTATTTTTAGACCAAAATTAATTTATGTTTCAAATAATAAAAAAAAATATGTATTTAATTAGAGAAAATAGTCATAATAACGAAATTTCAACATTTTATGAAAAATCGGAGAGAAAATTTTATAAGATTACCTGCTCAAAATATGGAAAAAAATTAATTGAAAATGAAATTAATGGAATCTCATTTTTTAATTCTTTTAATAAAAAAAATAAAATTAATTATGAATTAGATAAAAATAAAAATTGTCATAGATTAAAAGTAAATTTGATTAAAGGAAAAAAAACAAATTACAATTATTCTTTTGAAAAAAATTTTCATTATTTTGAAAAGTTTATTGACTATTATTTTTTTAATTGGCCAAAATCTGAATTTCAACAGTGTCACGGCGATCTTACCTTAGATAATTTAATCTTTAATAAAAAAAAAATATCAATTTTTGACTGGGAACATTTTCAAAAATCAAAAAAAATTTTTTATGGATATGATTTAATTTATCTTTTAATCGCAGGTCTAATTTTGCCGGGTGAAAATAATTTTGATACTCAGTCGAAGGTCAAATTCAAAGAATTATATAAAAAGTTATATAAATCTAGTATAAAAAAAAGATTTCTTGATAACCCTATCGATAATATTAATAAAGTTATTAGCAATGTTCTAATTGAACAATTTATGACTAGCCCTCATAAATTTGTCACATTTAATTGTAAAAAAAAATTTTTAAATCAAATAAAAATATTTATTAATAAAGAAATAATTAATGATAGATCTAAATAATAAATATCCCTTTATTAATATCAACGAAACAAAATTTAAAAACTCCCAAACAGAAATTGACTTAAATTTTAAAAAAAAAATCAATAATTTTTTTAAGAAAGAAGTCCTTGACACCTCAAAAGGAGAGGTTTTTTTCTACGGCGCTGCTAGGATGGGAATTTTTGAATTTATAAAATCCTTAGATTTAAGAAAAGGTGATGAAGTAGCGGTAACTGCATTTACATGTTCTGTAGTAATAAATTCAATTAAGAGATTTAACTTAAAAATTATATATATTGATATCGATAAAAATACACTAGGAACATGCTATAAAGATTTAAAGAAAAAAATTTCAAAAAAAACAAAATTAATCATCGCTCAACACTCTTTTGGAATTCCCTGCGAGATAGATAAGATTGTAAAGCTTGCAAATTCAAAAAAAATTTATGTTTTGGAAGATTGTGCAATATCAGTTTGCTCAAAATTGAAAAATAAAAATGTTGGCACCTTTGGGGATGGAGCAATATTTTCGTTTGATCACACAAAGCCACTTAATTGCTTTGTTGGTGGAGCTTTATATCTTACAAATAATAAATTGAAAAAAAAAATAAGTTTGAGTTATGAGAATATAAAAGCAATTCCTCAAAAAAAAATAAAAAAAATGATATTTAGACATAATTTTGAAAATAGTTTTTGTAGTTATGAAAAATCAAAAATTTACTTTTTTTTAAATAAAATATTAAATATTTATTATAAATTAACTTACTCCCCATATTTAGATGAAGATATCTATCTGTCAAATTTTAGAAATCAGACTTATCCATATCCATCATTAATGCCTAATTTTTCTTTTAATTGTTTGAGAGAAGCTATTAATAATTATAAAAAAAAAACTAAAATAAATAATATGAAATTGAATGTTTTCATTAAGTACTTTAAAGATAATAAAATTAAAGGAATTGATCATTATATCAATTTAAAAAGTAGAAAAATATATCCATTTAGATTTGTATGGTCAGATAATGGTTCGTGTGATTTAAATTTTTTATCAAAAAAAATTGATAAAAACCAAATATGGTTTAAACAAATAGTAATAAATACTTCAAAAAATCCACTATATTATGGGTATAAAAATAAAAGCTGTAAAAATTCTGAGATATTTAATAAGAAAATCCTTAATATTCCTAATACTATACCTAAAATTGAAATAAAAAAAATTTTATCAAATATTTATGAATAATTTACAAAAAGAACTTTCTTTTTTAAAAGATAAAAAAATACTTATAACAGGTAATACTGGATTTAAGGGTTCTTGGTTAACATACATTATTTCAAGTGTAACAAAAAATATTTTTGGAATTTCTCTAAGTGAAAATTCAAATTTCACAATGTATGAAAAAGTTGGAATAAAAAAATTAGTAAAAAAACAATATTTTTTTGATGTATCAAATTACAAAAAGTTAGAAAAAACTATAATCCACATCAAACCGGATTATATTTTTCATTTAGCTGCTCAATCTCTTGTGTACAAATCTTATAAAAATTCTTTAAAGACCTGGCAATCTAATTTAGTTGGAACATTAAATTTACTTGAAGTTTTAAAAAAATATAAAAAAAGTAAAAACATTATAATAACAAGTGATAAATGTTATAAAAATTTTGAATTGAATAGAGGGTATAAAGAAAATGATACTTTAATGGGAGATGACCCTTATAGTGCATCAAAAAGCTGTGCAGAAATAGCAATTAACTCATATATTAAAAGTTTTTATCAAAATGATAATTTAATTGTAAGTTGCAGAGCAGGCAACGTCATTGGAGGGGGTGATTTTTCTGAAAAACGATTAATTCCAGACATTGTTAAATCGTACTATAAGAACAAAATAACATCAATAAGAAGTTTGAAATCTACAAGACCATGGCAACATGTTTTAGAACCTTTATTTGCTTATTTGTTAGTTGCAAAAAAAATTGATTACAAAAAAATAAATCAGCAATCATTTAATTTTGGACCTAGCTTTAAAAACTCTAAACAAGTAAAAGAAATATTAAATAGAATTAAAAAAAAATGGAAAATAAAAACTAAAATTTCTAAAAATAATTTTAAAGAGTCTAAATTACTTGCTTTAAATTGCAATAAAGCCAAAGATAAACTTCACTGGATACCAACTTTAAATTTTAATGATACCGTAGATTTAACTGTTGATTGGTACGAAACTTTCTTAAAAAAACCAAAAAAAATTCACAATCTTATGGATTTACAAATTAAATATTTTATATCTAAAAAAAATGATAAAAAAAAATAAACTTCAAATTAAAAAATCACCCCATGGAAATATTACAAAAGTTATCAACAAATCGTCCAAATATTATAAAGGTTTTGGTGAATTATATTTTTCACAAATAAAAAAAAATAAAATTAAAGGATGGAAAAAACACACAAAAATGACCATGAATATTAAGGTAATAATGGGTAAAGTAAAATTTATACTATCTAAAGATATGAAAAGTTTTAAAAAAATAATTATTTCAGAGAATGATAAGTTTTTATTAACAATTTCAAAAAATATTTTTTTTGCATTTCAAGGATTAGATAAAAAAAATGAGATATTAAATTTTTCGAACATAAAGCATTCAAAAAAAGAGTGTATAAATCTACCATTAAATCGGATTAACTATAAGTGGAATTAATATGAAAGTAGTAATTTTAGCTGGAGGTTATGGATCAAGAATAAGTGAGTACACAAAATTGATTCCCAAACCCATGATAAAAATTAATAAACAACCAATCATTAGACATATTATAAATATTTACAAAAAATATGGTTTTGATGAATTTATTATTGCAACTGGGTATAAAGGAAAAATTATTGAAAAATATTTCAAGAATCTTAATCTGAAAGTTAAGTGTATTGATACAGGAAAAGATGTAATGACCGGTGGAAGACTTAAAAAAATCCAAAATTATGTTGGTGATACTTTTTTTTTAACTTATGGTGATGGGTTATCTAATATTAATATAAATCAATTAATAAAATTTCATAAAAAAAATGAGAGAATATGCACAGTAACAGCTGTTAGACCACCCGCAAGATTTGGTGAAATAATATTTGATAAGAAGAATTTAGTTAAAAATTTTAAAGAAAAACCTCAGACACATGAAAGTTGGATTAATGGAGGATTTTTTGTAATGAATAGAAAAATTTTTGAATATATCAAAAATGATAAAACTATACTTGAACAAGAACCATTAGAAAACCTAGCAAAAAAGAAACAATTGTGCGCATATAAACACTATGGTTTTTGGCATTGTGTCGATACTTTACGTGATAAAAAGTCAATAGAAGAAATTATTAAATTAAAAAAGAAATATCCATGGCTTTAATAAGATTATCTAAATCAAGTATTGGAAATGAGGAGATAAAAAACGTAAATAGAATTCTTAAAAAAGAGTTCTTGGGAATGGGAAACGAAGTTATTTCATTTGAAAAAAAACTATCAAAATATTTTAAAAGAGAAGTTGTATGTGTGGTCAATGGATTTTCAGCATTACATCTCTCTCTAGAAGCTTGTGGAATAGGTAAAAAAGACGAGGTATTAGTTCCAAGTTTGACATATGTGGCAACTTACCAAGCAATTTCAGCATCTGGAGCAAAACCAGTATCGTGCGATGTTGATTTTGAAACATTAAATATTTCAGTTAATGAAATTAAAAAAAAAATTACACCGAATACAAAAGCAATTATGCCAGTTTGGTTTGGGGGCAATCCATCTGGAATATTTGAAATTTATAAAATCGCAAAAAAATTTAAATTAAGAGTAATAGAGGACTCAGCTCATGCGTTTGGTTCTTATATCAATGATAAACTTGTAGGGAGTTTTGGTGATATTTCTTGTTTTAGCTTTGATGGAATAAAAAATATTACTTCTGGAGAAGGAGGGTGTGTTGTAACTAATGATAAAATAATAATAAAAAAAATTAAAGAAAAAAGAGTTTTAGGAATCAAAATTAAAAAAAATCAAAATAAATGGTCACCGCAAGTAACTACACAAGGTTGGAGATGTCACATGAGTAATTTAATGGCGGCCATAGGATCTGCTCAATTTAATAAAAAAAATTTTTTAAAAAAAAAGAGACAAAAAATTGCAAAGATTTATGATCAAAAATTAAGTAATAATAAAAACATAAAAGTTTTTAAAAGAAACTATAATCAGATTAATCCTCACATTTATCCTATTTTAAATATGAAAAATTCTACAAATAAACTTTTTTTATTTATGAAAAAAAACAACATTGAGGTAGGAAGACATTATTTTCCAAATCATCTACTTAAAAAATTCAAATCGAAAAAACTTAAAATTACTGAATCAGTCTCAAAAAAAATTATAACATTACCGATACATGGTGACTTATCTGAAAAAAAACAATTAAAAGTAATTCAATGTTTAAAAAAATTCTATGTATAGATGCAAGTAACTGTAATAATAAATTGTTTTAATTCAGAGAAATATCTTAAACAATCAATTAAAAGTGTTCTAAATCAATCATATAAGAATTTTGAATTAATAATTTATGATAATAATTCAACTGATAAAACAGAGGAAATTTATAAATCTTTCAAAGATCATAGATTAAGATATTTCAAAACAGATCAAAATTACAATTTGGGAAAAGTGAGAGAGCTAGCATTAAAGGAAAGTAATTATAATTGGATATCTTTTTTAGATAGTGATGATGAATGGTTACCGGACAAATTACTTGAACAAGTAAATTATATTCAAAATAAAAAAAATATAGGATTAGTTTATTCAGATTTTATATACATTGACAGCAATGGTTTAAAATTAAAAAAAAAATCTTATACTAAATTTTATACTAAAAAAATTTTCGAAGAATTGATAAAAAAGAATTATATATGTTTTTCAACTATCATATTTAATAAAAGTATTTTTAAAACAAAAAATATTTTTAATCCAATATTAAAAAATTCTGAAGATCTTGATTTATTACTTAAAATTTCA
>MDTG01337278.1_pt1 | contig 32724 bp, 31 predicted proteins | sample 811421 | NCBI WGS metagenome assembly MDTG01 (sample SAMN05326645, study PRJNA326480) | marine metagenome | isolation source: seawater | place: Pacific Ocean: South East | collected 2011
TCATTTTTTAAAAATAAATAATCTAATTATAGATATTAATATCAAAAAACCATCTTTAAATTCATTTACCTTTTTTTTTCCAGCAATTCTAGGCCTTTCATACGACGGTAAACATGCCATATTATACTTCATAAATTTTGCTTTAATCGGAAGCTCAACGCAAAATGAAAAATCCCTACTAACAATATCTAAACTTTTATAAGCTCTAGTAGATCCCATAACGTAGGTAAATAATACATCTGATATATTTAAGTTAAATAACAAATTACATATAAAAGTAAAAATTTTATTTCCAACAAACGTTAAAACTGTATCATCGTCGCTTCCAGCTTTATTTTCATATCTGGAATTAAAAACAAAGTCATTTTTTTTTAATTTATTTCTCATTTTTTTTAAATACTTAGGATTAAAAGCCCCATCTGCATTAAAAATACAAAAGTATTTAGTTTTAACAGAAAGTATTCCTTGATTGAGAGCGCTACCATAACCATCTTTTTTTTGAAATATAATTTTTGATTTATACTTTTTAATTGATTTAATAGTTATAAAGTCATTTTTTGGCATTATAATAATTTTTTTTACCGAAAAATTTTTTAACTCTTTTAGGACTTTTGGCAGAGAATCTGCTTCTGATTTTGCTGGTATCACTAAAGTAATATCTTGCATTATAAACTAAAAATATATTTTATATTTTTTAATCAAGGAATAAATAGAGAGCCTTAATACATAATAAATAGATAATAAACCATTATAATTTTCAAAATTATTATAAAGTCTATATGCATCCATTAGCCTTTGTATTTTTGAAGATGATAGAGAGTTTGGTAAAGATCTCCAATTAGATAAATACTTAGCTATGCCTTCTAATACTTTTAACTTTTTAGACAATTTAAGCCATAAATAATAATCCTCTTTTGTTGTTAGATTACAAAATTTATATTTTCCTAGAATTTTCTTTTCTAAAATAACTGTTGATAGGCCAATATCACAACTTTTCATTAAATCTGAATAATATAGACTTTTATCAATCATATATTTACCAGTTTTTTTTCCATGTGAATTAATAATATTATAGCTAGTGTGACTAAATGATAGATTATTTTTATTCATAAAATTTATTTGTTCGTATAACTTATTTCTATTCCAGGTATCGTCGGCATCACAAAAAGCAATAAATTTTCCTTTTGCATATTTTATACCAATATTTCTTGAGATACCCGGGCCTAATATTTTTTTATTAATTATTAATTTTTTATTTTTTACTTTTTTTAAATTATTTTTTATAAACTCTAAATCATCTTTATCGATATCATCATAAATCAAAATTACCTCATAATTTTTAAAGGTTTGATTACAAATTGAATTTATAGTTGAACTGAAATATTTTTTTTTTTTTCTGAAAGGAATAACTATACTTACTAAAATTTTTTTATTCATAAATATTAATTAAAAAATCTATTAAAATTTCTAATCGCTCTTAAAATAAAAATTAAGTATACAACCAAAAAATTTTGACCATTGTTTAACCTAATTTTATTATTTTCTAAAAGAAAATCTAAGTATTTTATTTTTGAGGAAATTCCTCCTCTTCTAAATTTACCTACAATTTCATTTTTTTTTGTTGCTAAGCCTTTTAAATTGAACTTTACAATCATTTTATAAAAAAAATCATAGTCCGCAGACCATTTGTATTGAGTATCATAGAAACCAACTTTTTTTTGTGCCTGTTTTTTTATGAAAAAACCTACTGAATGAGTAGTGTAAAATCCAAATGTCCACTTTATTCTTTTGGGATTATAACCATGCAATAATTTATGTTTATAAACACTACCAAATAAAAAGTCTAAATTTTTATCTCCTACAAAATATTTATTTACAATTTTTAATGCATCAGGAAAATAAATATCATCAGAATTTAAAATTCCAATAATTTCACCTGTTGCTTTCTCAATGCCTTTGTTCATTGCATAATAAAGCCCTTTATCTGGTTCGCTTATAAAATAGTTTATTTTGTCGATATGCTTTTTTATAATATTTTTTGTATTATCTTCAGAGTCCCCATCAATAATTATATGTTCATAATTTTTATATGTTTGATTAAATACACTTAAAATATTTTCTTCGAGATGTCTCTCAGAATTTTTTGTAACCGTAATAATTGTTATTTTATAATTCTTATCCAATTTATTATTCATTTAATTGTTTATCTAGTAATCTATAATATTTTTCTCCAATAATTTTATTACTAAATCTAAATAAATTTTTCTTTGCAAATTTAATTTTTCTGGAAAAAAATTTTTTGTTTCTTACAAAAAATTTTATTTTATTTTTAAGATCATGATAATTTCCTGTTTTAAAAAGAATGCCTGCTCTTCCATTAATTAAAATTTCTTTAGGACCTGAAGGACAATCTGAGGAAATTATTGGTATGCCGAAATATTGGGCCTCTATAAGTACATTGGGTAAACCTTCGTATTTAGAAGTTAGAACAAACAAGTCTGCATCATTCATAAACTGATATGCTTTTTTTTTGTATCCACCCAATTTTATATAGTCGTCCAAGCTATAATTTTTTATCTCTGACAAAATCTTACTATAATTATAACCTCTACCAATCAAATATGATTTAAACTTAAAACCTTCATTTTTTAATAAATTTAATGACTTAATCAAAGTTGAATGATCTTTTTGATCAGTTAATCTACCAATACTTAATATTTTTAGATTATTAAATTTTTTGAAAAAATTAATTTTTTTTTTATTTATTTTATTTGGTAATGCTATTGGATTGTAAATAACTTGTGGGTTTAATTTAGTAATTTTTTTTAATTTTTTCTGGAACTCAAAACTATTTACTATAATTCCGTCACTTAAATTATAAAAAAACTTAAAAATTAATTTTTTTAGTGGTGTATTAATGTATTTATCTGGAGAGGTATTTAATCTAATTATAATTTTACTATTTATTATTTTTGATAAAATTATTGAATAAATATTTGATTGAAAAGATAATATTATTTTTCTTTTATTTGAATAAAGACTTAATCCTAAAAAAAAACACGCAATTGATTTAATCGTTCTTCCCTTATTAAATAATATAGAATTTAAACTTAAAAAATGGATTTTATTAGGATAACTATTCTTATTAACTTTACTAGAAGTTATTACTATTATTTTTGAAAATTTCTTACAAAAATAACTCAAAAGATAATAAAAATTCTTTTCAACACCACCCGACTCAATAGAGGGAAAAAAAATAATTAAAGTTTTCATAAATCAATTTACTTTTTAATTTTAACAAAACTCATTATTGATCTAAAGTTTTTAACTAAAATTCGTCCAAAAAAAATAAAAATTATAATCAAAAAATTTTGTTTATTATTTAATCTTATTTTTAACTCATTAATTAGAACTGAAAAAAAGCTAAATTTTGTCGAAAAATTACTTTTTCCTAAATCTCCAAAAATTTCTTCAGATTTTGTTCTTATTCCTTTCAACTTATGACTTACTACAATTCTATAAAGCCAATCATAATCTGATTGAAATCTATAATTTGTATTTAAAAGACCTACTTTTTTTAAAGAATTTAATTTTATATAAAAACCTACTACTGTAGATGGTATAATATTAAACTGTCTATAAATATCTTCAGGCCTATATCCAGCATAAACTTTATTATCTTTTTTTATTGTTCCACATATAAAATCTATTTTTGAATCATGTTTAATATATTTTTTTAATATCTCGAGTGCATTTGGATATAATATGTTAGAAGAGTCAACAATACCAACAAATGAACCTCTTGCTAAAGTAAAACCTTTATTCCAAGCATCCCATAAATTTTTATCTTTTTCACTTACCCACAAATCAATATCATCTCCATAACTTTTTAATAATTTAATTGTTTCATCGCCTGACTTTCCATCAATTACTATTAATTCAACATTTTCATAATTCTGATTTAGTACAGAGTCGATTGATTTACCTAAATTATTATCTTTAAAATTAGGCATTACAATTGAAAAAAGTGGAAATTCCTTTATAGAATTTTTATATAAATTATTATATCTCGCTCCTCCATATATTTGGTCAATATCTTCTATTTTTTTTGGATTTAAAATACTTTTAAATTTATCTGATGAGTTTTCATCTAGTTCATCGATTTTACTAAAAAAAAACTTATTTTTTCCAAATCTATTTTTTTTGTTAATTATATTATTCAATTATATTCTTTATTATACCAATCAATTGTATAATTTAAGCCTTCTGTTAAAGAGGTTTTAGATTTCCAACCCAACTTATTTATAAAAGAATTATCTAATCTTTTTCTCAATGTTCCATCGGGATATTTTTTATTAAATTTAAGTTTAGATTTATAATTTATAACTTTTGAAATTTTTGTGGCAAACTGCTTAATTGAATATTCATTTCCCGATCCAACATTTATTAAAGAATTTTTCTTTAAATATTTTGTTAATATTTTATTTCCTCTAATTTTTTCTTTAATAATAAAATAAATTGCAGAAGCTAAATCATCAACATACATAACTTCTCTTTTAGGTTTACCGGTACCCCAAATTTCCACAAAATTTTTATTATTTTTTTTAGCTTTTACAATTTTTTTAATTAGAGCAGGAATAAAGTGACTTGTTTTCAAATTGAAATTATCATTTGGACCATAAAGATTACATGGCATCAAAGTTACGTAAGATGTTTTAAATTGCCTATTATAATATTCACATAATTTTAAACCAACAATTTTTGCTATAGCATAGGCTTCATTAGTTTTTTCAAGATATCCTGATAGTAAATAGTCCTCTTTAATAGGCTGTTTAGCAAATTTTGGATAAATACATGAACTTCCTAAATTTATAAAATGAGGTACTTTATATTTATAAGCAGATTTTATTAAATTAGTTTGTATGAGTATATTCTCATTCAAAAATTCAGTAGGATAAACATTGTTAGCTAAAATACCACCTACTTTTCCTGCGCAGTTTATAATCACATCTGGTTTATTTTTTTTAATAAAATTTTCGACTTTAGCATAATTTTCTAAATTTAATTTTGATCGAGTTGTGTATATTAATTTTCCAAATTTTTTTGTTTTAAAAAAATTAAGAAGTGAATTTCCAACCATCCCTCTATGGCCTGCAATGAAGATTTTTATTTTTTTTTGTGAATTTACCATAAAATTTATCTGACTATTTTCATTTTTGGAAGAGGAAAGATTAATTTGGACCCAGCCTTAATTGTTCTTTTTTCTCTAGATATTATTTCATTTTTAAAATGCCAAGGTAGAACAAGGTAATAATTTGGTTTACATTTTCTTGAAAATTTTTCAGAAACAATTTTTATTTTTGTACCTGGAGTATAAAGGTTAAACTTTTGTGGATTTCTATCAGCTATATATTTAATTTTCTTATTTGAAATTTTAAAATATTGAAGCAGAACATTTCCTTTGGTTGAAGCTCCATAGCCATGGATTGTTTGTTTTTTTTTATGGATTTTATTGATCAATTTAACCAATTTATTTTTTTGTCTATTAATTAATTTAAAAAAATCTCTAAAAGTTTTAATTTTATCAAGTTTAGTTTTATTTTCTAGTTTTAAAATTATATTTATATTTTTCATATTACTTTTATAATTTGAGGAATGGTGACAAATAAAATATCTCATACTGCCACCATTTATTGAGTTGGGTTTAATATTAAATACTCTCAAACCATTTTTTTTCATTAATTCATATATAACTTTTGAAGAATAATATTCTAAATGTTCATGGCATATAGTATCAAACTGACAGTTTTTTATAATTGATAATAAATCTGCATGCTCTAAAATAAAGATACCATCTAAATCCAAGACTTTTTTGATATCCTGCAAAAATTTATTGGGATTAGGTAAATCATAGAACATTGACAAAGCTGTTATAACTTTAAATTTTTTTTTAATTTTTTTTTTTTTAATTGCTTTAAAACTAAAAAAATCTTCAATTCCATAATTTATTTTATTATAATAGCTCCTATACTTTTTTATTACTGGATCTATTCCTACTGTAAAAATATTTTTATTATAAAAATTAAGTAGTGTCCCGTCATTACTAGCTATATCTAATACAGCTTCATTTTTTTTTAATTTTACCAATTTTATTGAGTCTTTAACAACGTCATGGACATGATTTGTCATTGTTTTATTAATTCCAGTTCTATAACCGTATCCAGTATCATATAAATATCTAGGATTAAAATTTCTGTCTAATTGAACTAATTTACAATATTTACAAATTATTAAACTGATAATAGCTTTTGGAATTTTCGTTTTTGAGCTTTTAGCAAATTTACCTGTAAAGCTCATTTTTCCTAAAGTAAATAGTTTTGAAAGCTTTTTAGAATTGCAGTTTCTACAATTGATAACTTTCATTTTTTTTTTTTATATTAATAAAATAATTTTATAAAGTATAAACTGGTATAAATAAGATTATAAAACTAGTCAATAAAGAAGTAATGCCTAAAAATTATTAATTTTTTTTAAAATAAAAAAGTATCAAGTATAACAAAGCAAAGAGTATATCTTTAAATTTCATTTTAGATGATCCAGCTAATCTTGCTGGCAACTTAATGGGTATTTCAAAAATATTGTATTTCATTTTGTTTAACAAAAATGTACTCTCCCAAAAAAAAGAGTAGCTATTATTTTTTGCACTCAATAGATGCTTGAGTTTAACATTGCTAGTATTATAGCATCTAAAAGCTCCTGAGCTGTCAAAATTAATTTTAAGTAGTTTTCCTATAATTAAAAATCTTATTCTGGTTAAGTGTTTTCTCCACAAAGACCAATCGTTTAATGAATCTCTTTTTAAGAAACGATTTGTGCTAATTATATCAAATTTCTTTTCTAATAAAATTTTTAACATTTGATTGATATATTTTGGATGATGAGTTCCGTCTGCATCCATTGTTATTACTGTCTTATATTTTTTTCTATAAGCCCATTTTAAAGCATATTTGTGTGCTGAGCCTATTCCAAGTTTAAATCTTCTTGTTTTTAAAAAAATTTTTTTATATTTTTTTTGACATTCTTTGATTTCTAATCTTGTTTTATCTATAGAATTGTCTTCAACAAACAAGATAGATTTGTTTTCTTTTACGTATTTAAAAATATTATCAATTAATGGTTTTATGTTACCTTCTTCATTGTAAACTGGGATAATAATTAATAATGAATTTTTGGCCATAAACTTTTAAAAACTAACTTTTGCAGTTAAATAATTGTTTTTTTATATATACATCAAATGATTTAAAATCATTTAACTTACAAAAAAAATTTTCATCAATTTCTGCATTTAAAGCTATCAAGGTATCTTTTTTCAAAATTATCATATCAAGTTTATTTTCAAAAGAATAATTTCTACTTTTAAATAGATTAATTAATCTATCCTTTTCATCGTTTGGAATAATAATTTGCATGGACTTGGTTGGATTGCTATTTTTTATATAATTTAAAACATCTAAATCGTAATTTTGATTATTTTTATATGTTGTTAAAGAGTTGGCCTGATATTTATACCAAGAAAAGTATCTAATATAAGAATTAAAGTATCTCCATCCAGTTTTTTGATTACTTATTATTTTAGAAAATTTATCTTCTGAGATATTTAAAAATTTAACAGCATCTATAAAGCTTATTTCATTTTGAAGATGTTTTTGAGAATTTAAAGATGAGTCAATGGTTGCTAATTTTTTATTTTTGAATAACCACCATACTTGTGCGTTAATGTCAAAGGTTAATAAACTATTAATTTCATTATTATTTTTATAAAAATTTTCTAATTTTAAAAAATCTTCTCTTTCAGTAGTTTCAATATTTTTCTTTTTAAAATTTACAAAATATTCAATATTTATAAGAATAACTATGAAAACTATTAAAAAATTAAAGATTAATTTTGTTTTTTTATTTTTCATTGAGACACTTAAAAAAACCAGAAAAATTATTGTTGAAAATATGAAAAGAGATAAAAACCATATTATTATTGTCAAATTAATAAAATGATCTACTTCATTTAAAGATGGACTTAAAATTATAAAAATTATTGGAGACAAAATACTACTAATAAATAAGAGATAAATAGCAGTTAATGATTTTTTGCTAAATTCGTGTTTTAAATAAATAATTAAAAAAAATAAAAAAGAAATAAAAAATAATATAAATAAAGACTTCAGGTTTAAAAATTTGCTTAGAATATAATTAACAAGTATTTTTTTTTGAATAAAATCTAATTTTAATAGTCCAAATCTTTCAAGAACTTCAATGTCAGAATAAATTCCTAAAATAATGTAAGGTGAACAAACTATTAAACAGATTAAAGATACTATAAAAAAATTTTTTAATAAATAGAAAAAATTTTCTCTTTCTAAAATGAATTTATATAAAAAAATTAATGAAAAAGTAAAATATAAATAAACAAAATTATAATAAAAACTGCCAAAACATAATCCTAAGAGGATACCTAGTGAGATGTTATAAATATTGTCGTATTTTTTTATACTATTTTTTAAAATCAATATTAAAACAAATAGCGTAGAAAAAAAATATAGAGATGTAATTAATGGTCTTGGTACCCTAAAATTATAAATATTCTGAAAAATTATTAGATTAATAAAGTCTATTTTAGATTGATCAAGTAGTATTAAAATTGCATCAGGAATAAAAAAAATTAATAAAGATAAAAATAAAGAAACTTTTTGTGAAATTCCAAATGTTTCAAAAATTTTAAATAGTAAATATAAAAAAATAAAAAATGATATTAGCTCAATAATTATGAAGCTAGCATGTTTAAACAATATAAAAAAAAATGAGTGAAACATAATTGAGTAAATCGGCATAGTTAATATTGTGTCTTCATAACTATAAAATGTACTGTTTGGATTAAAATCTAATCCAGAAATGTTAAGAATATATGGAAGGTAAAATGTATCTTCTATTTCCATTAAGCTTCTGATCACCAAAGGCTCGTCTGGGAAAAAAAAATATGAGATTATCCATTTAAATCCAACAATAATTAATGTGATAAAAATTAAATAGATAGTGGTCTTTTTAATATTATTAATTCTTGAAAATATCATTTTTATTTAAGAATTTTATTAATTATCATGCAAATATAATCAATTTCTTGATTTTTTAGTTTTAGGAATATTTGTCATAAATTTAGCAATAATTTAAGATATAAAATATAAAGTATGATTTAAATTAAATCCTTTTAAATGTTAAGTTAAACGACATTATAAAGTTATTATTATATTAAAGAAATTTTAATTTACTATCAAATAATGAAAATAAATTTAATTGTCTTCATTTCAGAATTTAACTTGGGAGGAGCGGGTAACTCACTATTTAGATTGTGTAAATATCTCCCAAAAAAAATATTTGAAATTACGGTCATTTGTCTAAATACTTGTTCTTATAAAAAAGAATTAAAAAAAAATAATATAAAAGTTTATGAGATTAAAGCGTCGAAGACCATTTTCGCGATGACAAAAGTAAGAAATATTACGAAAGAACTGATTAAAAAAAAAATTAAAAAAAACATCTTTTTATCAAATATTTACTATTCAAATATACTTTCGGTGTTATTTTTGCGAGATTTAGATCTTAAGATGATTTTAGTTGAAAGAACTCCATTTCAAGAGCTTAATATATACTATGGGATAATTAATTTTTTAAAAAAAAATTTTTTGAAAATTTTAATTTATTTTACTTATAAAAAAGCGGACTTATGTATATCTAACTCTAATTATATCTCTCAAGTATATAATAAAAAATATAATTTAAATTTTAAAACTATTTATCCGCCTTCTTTTACTCAAAATTTAAAATATAAAAAAAAATTATAAAAAATAAAAAAAAAATTGAATTAGTAACTGTATGTAGATTATCTAAAGAGAAGGGACTAGAAAATTTTTTAAAAATAATACCTCAACTAAAAAAAGAAATAATTTTCCATATTTTTGGCGATGGTCCAGAGAAAAATAAATTAAAAAAGCTATGCAAAAATTTAGGAATTGAAAAAAATACTATTTTTTATGGATCTATTAAACAAAGCAAAGTTATTAGTAAAATCATTAACTATGATTTATTTATCAATTGTTCTGATTTTGAGGGATTTCCAAACTCTGTAGTTGAGGCTATTGGATCTGGGATCCCAGTTATAGCCTCACAAAGTCATGGTGGAATAAATGAAATTATAAAAAATAACAGTTTTGGATATATTTATAGAAATCATGAAGATTTAATAAAGATAATTAACAATTATGGTAGTGGAAAAATTAAATTTAATTTAAAAAGAAACATAGTCAAAAATCATTTAAATAATTTTTCAATTTCTGAAAATATTAAAAAATACTCAAATGTATTTAAAAAAATTTAATTATAATAATTTAAATACCATTTGAGAAATTTTTTTATTCCAGTTTTATATGTTGTCTTTGAATTATACCCTGTTATTTTTTTTAATAAATTAGTATTTGATAAAGTTATTTTTACGTCACCTTTTTGTAAGGACATATATTTCCTTTTGGCTTTTGTTTTTAATTCTTTTTCTATAGCACTAATAAAATCTAGCAAATATACTTTATTAGTATTACCAATGTTTAAGATTCTAAATGGAGCGATGGTTGAAAGACTGTCATTTTTAAATTTTCCAAGTTGTTTTAAACTTGGAGGTTTGTTTATTAATGAACAAACCCCTTCAACAACGTCATCTATATAAGTAAAATCTCTATACATTTTTCCATTATTATAAATGTCTATTTTTTTTTTATTTATTATTCCATGAGTAAATTTAAACAGAGCCATATCTGGTCTTCCCCAAGGACCGTATACAGTAAAAAATCTAAGCATTGAAATTGGTATTTTCCATATATTCGAATATGAATGTGCTATGCTTTCAGCTGACTTTTTGGTTGCTGCATAAATGCTTAATTGAGTATGAGTTTTATCTATTTCTCTAAATGGTAAATTTTTATTAGCACCATATACAGATGAGCTTGAAGCAATTAATAAATGTTTTACATTAATTTTTTTTGCCAATTCAATTACATTAAATGTTCCAATTATATTTGAATTTAAATAAACTCTAGGTTTTTTTATACTATATCTAACTCCAGCTTGAGCGGCTAAATGAATTATTATTTTCGGTCTAAATCGCAAAATTGATTTACTTAAAGTTCTATAGTTTTCTAACTTCCCTTTTGAAAAGGAAAATTTTTTATATTTCAGCAAAATTTTTTTACGACTATTTTTTAAATTAATATCATAATAGTTATTCATTGAATCAAATCCGTGAACAAAATGACCATTATCTAAAAGTTTTTTGGCAACACTAAATCCAATGAATCCTGATGAACCAGTAATAAATATTTTCATTTTTTTGCGTTTTGTATAAGGATAACTATCATATCATTTATTATTATAAAAATTAGGAAAAATTTAGTAATTTTTCATTATTTCAAATGTTTTTTTTAATCCATCTTCTAAACTGAATTTGGGTCTCCAGCCTGTAATTTTTTTAACTTTAGAAATATCCGTCGTAAACTCTAACGGGCCAGATACTTCTTTTTTTTGTGAAATAATTTTTTTTCCAGATAAACTCTCAATAATCTCCGTTATTTTTTTTATGGAGCTCATTTTTCCAGATCCAAGGTTTATTGTTCCAGTAAAATCTGTATCTATTAGCTTTAAAACAGCATCAGCAGCATCTTCTGTAAATATAAAATCTCTTTTTGGCAAATCACTCCAAATAGAAATTTTTTCTTTATTGAATATATCTTGCATAATAGTTGGAACTAAATCCGGTCTTCTCAATTTTGTATAACCATAAATATTGCTAAGTCTTACAACTATTGAAGGAACATACTTTTCATACAATTTCACAATTTGCTCTGAAAGGTACTTGCTAAAAACATAGTCATTTATATATGGGTTTATTGATTGGCTTTCATCTACTGGCAATGTCATTTTTTTTTGATCGTAAAGCAAAATCGTTGTGAAACATATAAATTTTTTAATATTTTTTTTTTTTAGATAAGACATAATTTTTATCATTGGATAAACATTAAAATCTATTCCCATTGTTGATTTCAGATTTATTTCATGATGATTAGAACTTCCGATTAAAAAAATAACTTTATCAAATTTAATTTCATCAAGGACACCAAGATCATCTAAACTATTAATATGAATATGTTGATTTTTAATTTCTTTAGGTGGTTTTGTTCTTCCTACAGAAATAATATTTTTATCTTTTGATAATAATACAGGACCGAAAAATCCACTTCCACCAAATAATACAGTTTTTGTCAAAATTATATCCTTTTAGTTTTTTTTAAATAAATTTCTTTAATACCATCTTTCAAAATAATAGGTTTAAATTTGGGCAATATTTTTTTAAAATTTTTTATATCAATATCTTTTCTCATTTGACCATTTGGCATAGACTTTATAAAGTGGATTTTTGCATTTTCATAATTACATGCCTTTAAAGCAATTTTAGCAATTTTTTTTACTGAATAATTTTCTGATGTGGCAACATTAAAAGAATCTTTAATATTTTTTTTTATAATTAAATGAATAACTTTCGCTAAATCACTGGCGTGCATAAATTGTCTTTTTGGAGATCCATCCCCAAATAGTTTTATATATTTTTTATTTTTTTTCTTTGCTTTAATAATTTTATTTATTAAAGCGCCAACAAAATGGCCTTGAATTTCATCAAACTTATCAAATTCTCCATATAAATTACATGGTATTATATAATTATACTTTGTTTTAAATTTTTTATTATATGAATTTATTTGTACAGCCATGCTTCTTTTGGCATATGAGTAAGAAAATAAATCTTTATGGGGCTCTCCTTTAAATAATAAATTTTCTTTAATTGGATATTTTTTTACATTATCAGGATAAATACATGAACTTAGTACTCCAAGAAATCTTTTTACATTATTTTTATAACTGTGTTTGATCAATAATGTATTCATAAGAATATTTTCTTCAAAATATTTTACAGGTTCTTGAATATTATGGTGAACACCACCCACTCTTGCGGCTAAGTGAATTACAGTAGTAAACTTTGAATACTTAAATAATTTTATTACATCTTTTTCCGACGTTAAATCGTAGTCTTTTGAAGAAATATATTTAGCCTTAGGCAAAAATTTTTTTAAATATGTTCCTAAAAGTCCACTTCCTCCTGTTACAAGAATTTTACTCATCTACTATGAAATTTTTTTCTAATTAAAATTTATTTTTTTAACAAGCTTATACTTATAAATACCTTCAAATATCCCAGAAAATATAAATGTAGAAATTAAATTATATGCAAAAAATGGAATTGCCAAAGTGTAACATAAAATTAAACCACTTAAATCATATCCGTATGAGCCATTTGTCCAAACTCCAAAATTTGTAATTAGAAAAAATAAGAACGCTCCAATTAAAGACCCAGAAACTCTAGATATTATTCCAGAATAAAAATACCTAGGTAGCAAGCCTATAACTATTAGACTGCCCCAAGTAAAAATTGCTAAACCATGGAAACCAATAAATAAGTCAGTTATAGCAAAACTTAAAATCAAGATTGGTAAATATCTTAAACCAAGAAACACTGGTACATAAAATGCTAAAGCTAGAAGACTTGTAAAATTAGGTGGATGAGGAATAAATCTACTTGCTGCCAATACTAAAAATATTCCTAAACTAATTTTTAAATAATTCATGATAAATATGATATTTGAATAAAATTAAAATTACAACATCTATATAAATAAAATAAAAATTACCTATAAATATTTTTAAGCTTAACTAAATTATTATTTTTATTAGATAAATCAATAACTTCACAATTTTCAATCTCTTTTAATTTGGCATCACCTGATAAATAATTCAGCTGGCCTTTAACAGACCTACTTTCTTTAAAATTTGATCTAGTATATTTTTCTAGATCATTTATATCCGGTATTTTAATATTTATTTTTTCTATTTCACTTTTTTTAACAAAAAAAGCATTATTACAGGCTATATTAGTACCTAAGAAAATATATTCTTTTTTGCTCATTAACTTTACAAGTGCTTTTAATGAAGCTCCATAACACAAGAAAGAATAATGATATTTTTTTCTATCAAAATTTTTAATGTTAGGAACCGACACCTCCAAATTGGGACCAAATGTAGAATTATATTCGGCTACTACTATTTTACTTATATTTTCTGGTATTTGTTGCATTACCCAATAATCAATTCCATCAATATCTAAACTAAATATATCTAAATTTTTATCAAAATTATTTGATGACAAAATTTCTAATATATTTTCGCTTGTAACAGTATTTTCAATTATAGTTAAATCACCTTTCCATAATTTTACATACTTAGATACTTTTTGTTTTAAATCTTTAATATTATCTATAATCATTCCCTTACATGAAGTTTTTTCAAATAAATATCTAGTATTTGATTCTTTATAATTACCAACACCTATTTCTAAAAATCTTGGTACATCTACATTTAATGAATTTAACAGATAATCAATTATTCCATCCTCGCCATTTTGCGAAAACACTTTATAATCAACCTCTGCAAGACTTTTAACATCTGGATAATTTTTTTTCATTTTAGAAAAATGGGCAGAACCTATTGAAAAAATAGTTCTATCATTCTCTTTTGAAATAAGTGAGCTAAAAATATTTTTTAAGAAACTTTTCATGGTATTTTTTTTTGAATATTATCATTTTCTATCATTTGCCTAAAATTAACCATTTGCCAACTGATCTTTTGTCTTCCCAACCCGAATCTAATATTAAAACTTTGTCAAAAACTTTACTACATTTATTTTTCCACCATTCTTCAGAATTATTAAAATAGCTTTGATAGGGTGTAATCCAACCTTCATCTTTATTTGATCTAGACATTGGGATTTGATGATATCCGAAATACTTTGTAACCTTTTTACTTGAAATAAAAAATTTTTGAATTTGTTCCTCTGTAAAATGTTCAAGTGATCCAATAGAATAGCAATAATCAAAAAAATTTTCTTCGTATGGTAGATTAGTTGCATCACATACTTTTAGTTTGTTCTTTGGAATTCCTCTTTTAATAGCTTTTTCAATTAAAAAATCAGAAATATCACATCCATAAACATCATTAATGTTAATTTTTGATAGGATTTCTATTACTTTTCCAGTGCCACAAGCTATGTCTAAAATTCTTCCCCTTTTATTTATGAGCAAATGTTGGATCTCAATCCAAGCATTTCTTTCTGCCCATGTTTCTAATAAATGGGCCATTTTTTCCTCATAGTAAACGTCTAAAGATTGATTGGTTGGTGCATTTAAGTAAACATTTTTTTTTATTTTGCTCCTAAATAAATTAATCAAATTAATAATTATAGGTGGTATAAATAGTTTAAGAAATTTTTTTATCTCTAACATAATTAGCCATTAATTTTATCTATTATCTTTTTTAATCCATTTTTTAATGTAATTTTTTCCTTAAAACCTAATTTTCTAATTTTAGATATATCTGGGCACCTTATATTTGTGCCTCCTTTAAAACTATTTTTTTTTTTAATTAAAATTTTTTTATTTAGAATTTTTCCAATTAATTTCACTAAATTTAAAATAGTAATTTTATTTTGAGTACCGATGTTATAAATTTCTAGGTGTTTACCTTTTTTAAAAATAAGACCAAAAGCACTAACAAAATCATCTATATGTATAAATGATCTGATTTCATTTCCTGTTCCTCTTATTTTTAAATTCACTTTTTTTAAATTGATTCCCACTAGTGTTTTAATAAATTCAGGAATTACATGTTCTGACCCCATATCATAACCATAAACATTATGAGGTCTAAAAATAATCATTCTCTTAAAGAATTTTCTTCCATAATTTATTCCAATTAATTCAGTTAAAATTTTACCACCACCGTATGAATATCTGGGGTTATAAATATTGGGAATTTTTAACATTTCATTTTCATCTGTTGGAATTTTTTGTGGAGTTTGATAAACCTCCGAACTAGATGCTAAAAAAATCTCTTTAATTTTATTTTTTATAGATGCATCTATTATATTTATAATTCCTTTAGTTCCTACTTCTAGAACATCGACAGGTTTTTCATAAAAATATCTAGTTCCATTGATGAATGCTAAATGAATAACTGTTTCAATATTTTTTAAAGATTTAAAAACTAAATTTCTATCTCTTATGTCTCCATGAATATATTTAACTTTTCCAATAATATCTTTAATTCTTGAACTTTTTCCTCTAAAATTATTATCAAAAATAGTCACTTCGTGACCTTGCTCAACCAGAAAACGAGATATATTTGAACCTATAAAACCAGTACCTCCAGTAACTAAAATTTTTTTTTTTTTCATAAAATTATAAATTATCTCTTTTAATAATTCCCCATGTATCAATAATTATCTTATTTTTTGGTATTTTTATTTTTTTATATCTAGCATGAGGAACCGCAACTATCACTATATCGCTTTTTTTAATTAAATTTTCTTTTGATATACCTTGTGGATGTATATAAAATTCATCTGATATAAAAACTTTACTACATTTTTTTTTCAATATTTTAAGAAGTTTAAGCGATAAAGAGTCTCTTACATCATCCACATCTGGTTTAAAAGTTAGACCTAATATTCCAATTTTTTTTCTTTTCAGATTATATTTTTTTTTTAAAAAATTTACAAAAAATTGAGGAAGTCCTTCATTTATAACTAGCGACTCAGATCCTAGAGGAAATTTTTTATTTACAAAATGTGACAATTGCATTGTATCCTTTAATAGACAAGGTCCAGCAGCAAATCCGGCTTTTGGTAAACTTTTATTTCTTGAGTATCCATCCATCATCAAATTTCTAATTTTTTTAAAATCTACGCCTAAATTTTGACAAATCATAAAAAATTGATTGCTGGCTGCAAAATTTATATATCTCCACGCATTCGAAAAAAGCTTAATTAACTCAGCTTCTAGGATAGAAGTAACAATAATTTTTTTAGTAATTGATTTAAAAAGTTTTTTAGAAACCTCAATAGAATTTTTATTATAACCAGAAACTATCTGTGGAAGTCTTGGAAGCTCTTCAATTGCTTTGCCTTGCAAAATTCTTTCAGGGCAATATGCAATATTATTTGTTTTATTCTCTAATATACTTTTTATTCTTTCAATTATCCCTGGATATACTGAGCTTCTGATAATTAAGGTTTGATTTTTACTTATTTTTTCTTTTAAAAAATAAATCAATTCAAAAAAATCTTTAAATTTAGGTTTTAATTTTTTATCAACAGGGGTGCCTATAGATATAATTATAATGTCAGCCGCCGAAATATTTTTAGAATCATAGCCTACATTAATTTTATTTTTAAATTTATTCAGCAAATTTTTAGCGCCAAACTCATAATAGGGAATTATTCCATCTCTTATTAAAGAACATATTTTTTTATTTTTTTCATAGAGGTAAATCTCGTTACCCTTTGATGCTAATACTAATCCCAAAGGAAATCCAACGTGTCCTCCCCCACCAATAATGCAAATTTTTTTATTTTTCATCATATTTTTTATTTTAAAATAATTTTTTGATACTGTTTTGCATATTCAATTAGCATTTCTTTTTGTAATTTATAGGCATTATTAATAAACTTTTTTTCTTTTTTTTCATCATAGTTTTTCCATGTTTGAATTAATATAGAACTTAATTCTTTAAAATTGTTTGCATTAAAATAAATACCTCTTAATGGATTTTGCTCTTTATGAACTCCTATATTAGATAAAATAATTTTTTTACCCATTGATTTTGCCTGCTCTACTGAACTGCTCCAACCTTCAAACTTAGATGGGTTTAATACAGCAACACAATAAAACATCAAAGACATTACATCTGCATAAGGTAAAACTCCTAAATGTCTATAATTACTTTGTAAATTATTTTCCTTAATAAAACTTAAAACTTCATTAAAATAACCTTTGCTTCTATGATCGTCAGTATAACCAGTTGAAATAATTATTATTGATTTGTTTTTAATAATTATTTTTTTTAAAGCTTTTAGTACTAAAAAATGATTCTTATGTACCCAGTATTGATTTGGTAAATAAAAAAATTTACTAGGAATTTTATATTTATTTCTTAAGTTTTTTATATTTAAAATATTTTTCTTTTCAGGTACTTCAAAAACAAAACGATTAATTTTTGATCTTTCAAATGCTTTATAAGAAATTTTTTTTATATCTTTTTTTACATCATTGCTGCTCAAAATAATATTTGTTGAATGAATAGAGCAAAAAATTACATTTATGGTTTTCATTATTCTATTTTTAAAAGAAAAGTTCTCAGGATAATGCAAATATTGAAAATCTGGAATCCACGGAAAACTTTTTATTGAACTATTTTTTCCCAAAGGAAGTAAAGTATGGGATAAGATCGAAATACCATTCTTTTTAAAAAAATTTTCATATTTATTAGATCTTCCTAAAAAAAATATTGAAATTTTATTTAAAATTCTATTAAATAAGTTTTCATTATTAAAAAAATCAGATTTAATAAATTTAATTTTTCCTGCTTGATTAATGAATTTTTTTTTGAATTTTGTATTAACAATTAATACAGGTTCTATTTTTTTATTTTTTAAAAAATTTAATGATTTAATTAAATTAAGAATAATATTATAGCCTCCCAGCCATTTATCATGGGTAAAATTTATTACAAATCCTACTTTAACAGCTCTGTTTATTTTTAAACCATCTGACATATTCTGCTAAACCATCTTTAAGTTTTTTCTTTGGTATCCAGCCAAATTTTTTTGCTTTTGTCACATCTGCAACTAATTTAGAAGGATTTGTGTCCGAAATTTTATTAAAATTTGGTCTTAAATCTTGATTAAATTCTTTTATAATTAATTTTAAAACATCCTTAACCTTGTTTCCTTTTCCAGAACCACAATTCACAACTGTAAATTTTTTAAAACTTTTCTTTATAAATTTTAAAATAAGATTTGTCATATCTGAAATATGCAGCCAGTCTCTTACTTCATTTCCAGTTCCAAAAAAATTCGGATTATTTTTTGAAATTTTCCTACAAGCGTCAAAAATAAATTGTCTTTCTAAACCTTCTCCATACAATGAAGTTGTCCTTGCAACCAAAACATCGATATTTAGTTTTTGAGAGTAAAATTCAAATAAATCTTCACTTAATTTTTTATTAAAAGCATAATGAGATTTTGGATCATTTAGAAAATTTTCCTTAATAGGCTTTTTTCCATCAGTTTTACTTACTGCTATGGTAGAAATAAATATTATCTTTGGAGTAATTTTTTTTAATCTTATAAATTCTAAAATAGATTGAGTTGGTAAAACATTTTTAATAAAATCTTTGTCAGGCTTAAGACCTATAACTCGACCAGCGCAATGTATTATAAAGTCCACTTTATTAAAGTTTTTTAGTAAATTTTTTATATTTACATCTCCATTAACTAAGTAATCATAACCCCATTTTTTATAATTATTTTTTTTCCATTTCCCATTGCCAATTCCATAAACTTTATATGAATTTTTACTTAATAATCTTGATAAATTTCTAGCAAGAAATCCATGAGAGCCTGTTATTAATACTTTTTTCTTCTTCATTTATATTATTTTATTAATCTTTCTTTAAAATATTTTATTGCCAGGTTTAAATCATTTTTAGTATTTATATCAATACATTCCTCTTTTTTTTTAATAAGCATAGGATAAAAATTTTTTGGTGAAAGATTATTGTATTTTTTAAAATATTTTGTTGAAGAAATATAAAAAGAGCCATTAACATGTGGTTTGGAAAATTTTTTATCGTTAATAATTTTAGAAACAGCAATAATCGGAATTTTTTGTTTTTTTTTAAAAAAATTTATAGCTTTTTTAATAATCTTTTTTGATCTAAATGGCGTTGTTGGTTGAAGCAAAATAAAACCATCAACTTTACAAATTTTTTTTTCATACCATTTTATAGCATGTTTAACTGCCTCTTCAGAAGACGTGTTATCATGACTAAGATACCTTGGCCTTAACCAGGGAGAAATTGCTCCATTCTTTTTTGAAATCTGTAAAATTTTTCGATCATCAGTAGTAACTAGAATATCTATAATTTCCTTAATATTTTTTACCGAATTAATTGACCATTCTACTAAAGTTTTATTTCCTATTTTTTTCAAATTTTTTTTAGGTAAACGCTTTGAATTTTTTCTCGCTGTAATTAATGCAAGAATTTTTATTTTCATAAATTTATAAAAGTTTGTTTAGGTTTAGATAGTAATGTTTTTGTGACAATTTTTACCAATAATATAATTAATAACCTCTAAAAAAACTTATTATTTAATAATTTCATTAATATATATCGTTCAATAATTGAACAGTAAAGAAATAATATAATAAAAGATGTATTAAAAAGAGTTTTTTTATAGTATAAAAATCATATGAAATTTTACATGATCTATTCTAACCAGTACGCAACTGGGAATAAACCTATTGGAATAGCCTCGCTTTCGGCAATATTAAAAAGAGAAGGTCATGACTTTAAACTCTTCGACTGTACTCAATTCTCAATAATCAGAAAAGGAGAGTTCAGTGATTGGAATAAAACAGGAGAAAAAGCATTGCAGTTTATGCAGGCTGAAAATCAAGAAAGACTTCCTGACAGAGAAAAGGTAACTTATGAGCAACTAATTGATAAAGTTATTGAAGAAATTTCTTCCTATAATCCAAATATGATTGGACTTTCTGCGTTAAGCGATGATTACCCATTAGGTTTAAGAATAATGGAAAAAGTCAAAAAAAAATTTAATAAAATACCAACAATTGCTGGAGGGGTTCATGCTACAATTGATCCAGCTGGGGTTATAGCAGAAGATTGTTTTGACATGGTTTGTGTAGGAGAAGGAGAATATGTTATGCTCGATATTGCAAAAAGAAGTGATCAAAATAAGAATTTTTCTAAAATTAAAAACTTATGGATTAAAAATAAAGATGGGAGTATTGAAAAAAATATTGTAAGACCTTACGAACAAAACTTAGATCTATTCCCTCATCCAGATTGGTCAATTTATCCTGAAACAGCTTTTTATAAACCTTACAAAGGCAAGGTATATAAGTATGGTGATTTTGAAATGAGTCGGGGATGTCCATACAAATGCTCTTACTGTATCAATGTTCAATTACAAGCAATATATAAAAAAACTGGGGAAAATTATCATAGAGAAAAAAGTATTAAAAGAGTTATTGAAGAAATAAAATTAGCTATAAAAAAATATGATATTGAGTTTATAAAATTTTGGGATGAAACATTTTTGTTAATGTCAAAAGAACGTTTGGAAGAATTTGCAGAATTATATACTAAAGAAATTGGTCTACCTTATGTTATAGAGACTACCTCTCAAAGCATAACTCCTTTTACATCAAAATTATTAAAAAAATCAAACTGCAAAAGTGTTTCATTAGGGCTTGAAACAGGTAGCCCAGATTTAAGAAATGGATTACTTCATAAACCAACAGGTAATGAAGTGTATCTCAAAGCTTTTAAGCTTTTAGAAGAAAATGGAATTCAGAAAGTAGCTTATAACATGATAGGTCTACCTTATGAAAAACAAGAAGATATATTTAAAACTATTGCAATGAATAAACTTTGTAAAACTGATACTCAAACATCAGGAAAATTTTACCCATATAAAGGTACTCCTATTAGAAGAATGTTAATAGAGAAAGGGTTATTAAAAGAGGACAAAGAAAAGGAGTTGTTAAAAGGATATGATTTGAACAGTCTGACTGATTATCAATCTGTTTTAGATTTTAATGCAATCGATACTGATTTAAATGCAGAAATTTTAAATAAATTTAGTTTATTATTTGGAAATTATGTTATTTGGCCTGTTAAATTGTGGCCGTTAATCGATTTAATAAAGAACACTGATGAAGATGATAGTTTCGTAAATTTACTTTGGAAAAAAGTAAATGACGTAACATACTTTAAAAAATTTAAACAGTGGCCTCCTAATTCTCAAATTTCAAAAGATTATCTAGAAAAAAATACATATGAATTAGATGATGCAAAAGCTAACGATTTTTGTAATTTATTGATTAGTATTTGGGGCGATGAATATAATAAAAGAATTCGTGAAATACTTAGTGAAATTGAAAGTAACTTATTGAATCCAGAGTTTCCAATTCCAGAGGATGATCAAGGTCTAAAATATTTCCTAGGAATTGAGAAAATTACTGAGGAACAAAAGCGTATCATAAGACAAGAACTTCGGGATATTGCGAAAAAAGATAGCGAAGCATATATCTAGAACTTTTTAATGTATTAACTCTACATTTTTAGACATTATTATAAAAAAATGATTAAAAAAAAAGATGTTCTTCCAAAAGATATAATAGGATTTGGAAGACCAGATATAGGAAAAGAAGAAATTGCAGCTGTAAAAAAAGTAATTGAATCAAAATGGATTGGTAGTGGTCCTGTAACTGAAAATTTTGAAAAAAAATTTAAAAGATATAAAAAATCAAAAATCGCAATTTCAGTAAATTCTTGCACTGCTGCTATGCATTTATCACTTTTAGCATTAAATATAGGTCATGGAGATGAAGTAATAACTACTCCGCTAACTTTTTGTTCAACGATAAATTCAATTTTACTTACAGGAGCTAAACCAGTTTTAGTTGATATTAATGAAGACACTTTAAATATAAATGAAAACAAAATTGAAAGTAAAATTTCAAAAAAAACAAAAGCTATAATCTTGGTTCATTTTGCAGGCCTACCTTGTAACATTAAACCTATTTTAAAAATTGCCTCTAAATATTCTATAAAAATAATAGAGGATTGTGCACATTCTATAGAAACAAAATATTATGGAAAACATGTTGGAAATTTTGGTGAAACAGGATGTTTTAGTTTTTATGCTACAAAAAATTTGACTACTGGTGAAGGTGGTATGTTAATTACAAAAAATAAAAAACTTGCTGCAAGAATAAAAACAATGAGGCTACATGGAATGAGCAAGGATGCATGGAAAAGACATTTGCCGGATACTGTAAGCGAAAACTCTAAATTTCAACATTACGATGTTAATGAATTAGGCCTTAAATATAATATGATTGATATAAATGCATCAATTGGAATAGAGCAGTTAAAAAAAATAGAAAAAAATTGGAAAATTAGAAAAAAATTTTATAATTTTTATATTTCTAGATTAAAAAAATTACCACTATTATTTCAAAAAAATAATCTATATCCATCAAAACATGCATATCATTTATTCACTATAGTTTTAGATAAAAGAAAAACTAAAAAAAATAGAGATCAATTAATAAATTATTTAAAAACTAAAAAAATTGCTGTAGGAGTAAATTACCGGTGCGTAACTGATATGAGTTATTATAAAAAAAATCTTAAGTGGAATAATAAAACGTGTAAAATAGCAAAAAAGGTAGGAGATAATATTTTAAGTTTACCTTTACACACTCAAATGACCAAAAGAGATATAAATTACATAACAACAAAAATTACTAATTTTTTTGAAAACTGAAATTTTATTTAGATCTGAAGCTGGCAATGTAACTGAGGTAGGAACAGGACATTTATTTAGATCAATAACAATCGCAAAAATTTTAAAAAAAAAATATAATTTAAAAAAAAAACAAATAAAATTTATTACAAAAAATGAAAAAAATTTTAAAATATCAAGTAAAATATTAAGGCAAAATAATATTTATTTTAAAATATATAAGGACAGATTATTAAAAGAAAATTCTTTGAGTGAAATCGATATTCTTAAAAAAAATCCAGCAAAATTGCTAATAATCGATAGATGGGGAAATACAGAAAAAAAAACGGTTTTAAAAATAAAAAAATATTTTCATAAAATAATACTTTTTGATGATAAATGTAAACACTCTAAGTATAATTTAAAAGTTAATGCCCTTATAAATAATAAGAAAGATAAAAATATAAAAAAATTCAAAAGTTTAATTATACCTTCTTATCTTTATAAAAAATTTATAAAAAAAAAAATAAAAAAAAATGTTAAAAATATATTTTTGTCTTTTGGAGGATATGATAAAAATGGCTTTAAAAAAAAAATACTTAAAATTTTTAAAAAAAGTGAATTAAATTTAAATTTATTTATACCTTCGAGCTTAATAAAAAAAACAAAGATTATTAAACATAGAAAATTAAACATTATATATTTTAAAAACAAAGATTTTTATAAATACTTGAATATGTCGGATATATCTATCGTTTCAGGTGGGCTAACTCAATTTGATAGTCTTTTATTTAGAATTCCCACAATTTGTTTACCTCAATATAATCACCAATTAATTAATGCAAAAATTATAAATAAGTTTAAATCAAATTTAATTATAAATCCTAATAATATTGAGAAAAGTTTAATGTACAATTTTAATAATCTATATAAAAGTTATGGGAAAAGAAAAAAGCTAATAAAAAATGGTAAAAAAATTGTTAATTTAAATAATATGAAAAACATTATAAATAAAATTTTTAAAATTTATGAAAAATAATTCCTTAGAAAAATTTTTCGATTTCAAAAATAAAGTGGTATTAATAACGGGGTGTAATGGTCAAATTGGAAATGATATTGTAAATTTATTTTTAGATTTAAAATCAAAAGTATATGGAATCGATAAGGTAGGAAAAAAAAGAAATAAAGATTTTAATTTTATTAATGGAGATATAACTAAAGAAAGTCAAATTAAAAAAATTATTAAAAGAATTATTTTAAAAGAAAAATCTATTGATATAATTATTAACAATGCGGGTGTATCAACTTTTACTAATTTTAAAAAAAGATCTAAAAACGAACTAGAAAAAATTTTTAATACTAATGTAGCAAGCGTAATTAATATTATTAAGAATTATGTAATTCAATTTGATAAAAAAAAATTGAAAAAGGGAAAAATAATTAATATTGGTTCAATATATGGATTTTTAAGTCCTGATTTTAGAATATATTCAAAAGGTGATAGATTTAGTCCAGAAATTTATGGAGCTACTAAAAGTTCAATAATTCAATTAACAAAATATTATGCAGTTTTATTGGCTGATAGAAATATTAATGTTAATTGTATTTCTCCCGGTGGTATACTAAATAAAAAATTGCAATCAAAGAATTTTATTAGCAAGTATAAAAAAAGAGTCCCAAAAAAAAGAATGGGTCTTCCCAAAGATTTATTAACTTCCATAATTTATTTATCAAGTGACTATTCTGATTATACTACAGGACAAAATATTGTTGTAGATGGAGGCCTATCTTTAAAATGATAAATAAATTAAAAACAAGTTTTTTAATTGCTGAAGCTGGAATTAATCACAATGGGAAAATTAAAGAAGCTATTAAACTTGTAGACCTTGCTAAAAAATCAGGCGCAGATGCAATAAAGTTTCAAACTTATAAGACTGAAAAAAGAGTTAAAAAACAAAATCCTGTATATAACATTTTAAAAAAATGCGAACTTACTTTCACAGAATTCGAAAAAATAAAAAAATATTGTGATAAAAAAAAAATTATATTTTTTTCAACACCATTTGATATTGAATCGATAAACTTTTTAGAAAAAATAAAAGTAAAGATGTACAAAGTTGCATCTTTTGATATTGCAAATTTTCAAATATTGAAAAGAATAGTATCAACTAAAAAACCAACCATAATTTCAACTGGAATGGCTACACTTAAAGAAATAAAAAAAACCTATAAATTATTTAAAAAAAATAAAGTTGAGATAGCTTTACTTCATTGTATAAGTTCTTATCCAAATAAAGACATAACTAGCTACCTATCAAATATACAATTTATGAGAAAAAATTTTAATTGTCCTATAGGATTTTCGGATCATACGAATGATATCAAAACTAGTATTTATAGCTCTATACTAGGAGCTCAAATAATAGAAAAACATTTTATGGCCTCAAATAAATCAAAATGTGTTGATGCACCTGTGTCTATAGATCCAATAAAATTCAAAAAAATGAGATATGAAATAGATAATTTAAAAAGAATTATTTCAACTCCTAAATTTGGATTAAGACCTGAGGAAAAAAAGGCTTTGATTTTTAAAAGAAAAAAAATTTTATAGTTTTTTTATTACTGTGAGAAAAGCAATAATCATTCAAGCAAGAACTGGCTCAAAAAGATACCCAAATAAAATTCTAAAAAAAATTGATTATAGAAGTGTTTTAGAGTTTTTAATCGAAAAATTAATTATTTATTTTTCTAAAGATGAGCTAATTATAGCAACAACAAATAAAAAAAACGATAAAAAGATTTGTAGTATCGCAAAGAATTATAATATTAATTTTTTTAAAGGGAATGAGAATGATCTTGTAAAAAGATATTTTAAATGTGCTAAGAAATTTAAAATATCCATAATTATTAGAGTTACATCAGACTGTCCTTTAATCGATCCATTATTAATAAATAAAATGTTAAAATATTTTACGAGAAAAAATTTAGACTATTATTCTAATACTTGCCCTCCAAATTTATCGAGATTTCCTGATGGAAGCGATATTGAAATCTTTAATTTTAAAAGCTTACAAAAATTAAATATACTTAAACAAAGTAAAAGCGATAGAGAGCATCTTGCAGGTTTTTGGAAAAATAATAAAATTTTTAATACAAAGTTATTAAGTAAAAAAAATAATCTTTCCAAATACAAATTCAGCTTGGATTATAAAAGTGATTTAATACTTTTAAAATCAATAGTCAAAAATCTAAAAAAAAAAATATGAAGGGTTCAGCTGATCAGATAGTGCATTTGATTAAAAGAAATTCTAAACTTAAAAAAATATCTAATATAAATAGATTAAAATATTTAAAAAACAGAGTAAATATAACTTAATTAGATTTAACTAATTTTTGCTCAAGTAATTATAATCTATAATTTCTTTTATTTTACCATTTTCAATTTTAATAATTTTATCACAATCTTTTAGAATGCTTAATCTATGAGATATAATTATTATTGTCATATTTTTACCAAGTGAAAATATATGATCCATAATTTTCTTCTCATTTTCTATATCTAAAGAACTTGTTGGTTCATCAAAGATTAAAATTTTAGGCTCATTGTAAAGTGACCTAGCAATACCGATTCTTTGTTTTTGACCACCTGAAAGTCTAATTCCTCTATCTCCAATTACTGTATTTTCTCTTTGGGGCAAAGTATTAATGAATTTATCAAGCTCAGCTAATTTAATGGATTGTTTTATTTTATTAGCATCAATATCATTTTCTTTTACTCCAAAAGCTATATTTGACTTTATTGTGTCGTCAAATAGATAACTCTCTTGGGGAATGTAACCTATTTGTTTTTGCCATTGCTTTTTAGTCATTTTTATATCTTTATCATCAATTAATATTGAACCTTTTGAGGGATCTAATAAACCAATTATTAAATCTACCAAAGTACTTTTTCCAGCACCAGATTCTCCTACTACACCTACGACTTCTCCAAATGAAATTGATAATGTGACATTATTTATAATTTTTTTTTCTGAATTTGGGTAAAAATAATCAATGTTATTTAATTCAATTTTTTTACTGAAAACAATATCATCTTTATAATTATTATTAGTGTTATCTTTTACAAATAATTTTTTTTCTTTAGATAAATCTCTAAACTCTTCATAAACTAATTTGAAAGCAGGATAATAAAATTTTAATCTTGAAAAAGAAGATGTTATTGTATTAAAAGAAGGCATTAATCTCAAACTACAAATAACAATTAAAGACAAAAGTGGAATAAAATCTCCTGGACTTCTACCAAAGTAGAAAAAAAGAATCGATACAATCGTAATGGTAAATATTGCTATAACCTCTAAAAAAATTCTAGGAAGCCCTATAATAAAACTTTGCTGTAAATTATACTTTTCAATTTCTTTAATATTTTCATCGAAAATATCTGTTATATATTTTTCTTTATTTAAAATTTTCGTTTCTTTAGCGGATCCTAAACCCTGATTAACTGCTTTTAACATAGTGCCCCAAACATATTGGGTTATTTCACCCCTTTTTTTTGTTTCTTTTTTTGTAATCAAATAAAAAAAAGCAGAAAATATTCCTAATAGAGAGAAAATTAGAATTGTAATTTTGAAATCTACATACAATAATAAAATAAAAATTGTAGCTGCTATCAAAACTTCTTTAACTAACATTATTATATTTAAAATATAGTTTGACGATCTTCCTACTTCGGAAGTTATGTTTCTTATAAGTTCTGATGGATTTTTAATTAAGAAAAACTCATATTCTGAATTTATATAATTGTTAAAAAGTTTATGATAAATATTTTCCTTTAAACATTTTACTGTATAGGCTTGGAAATAATTAACAAAGATTAAAAATAAATTTTTAATTATAAATATAAATAAAAGTATAAATGAAAATATAGTAACAATTTTTTTTTTTTCTAATTCTAATAAAGAACCTTGGCCAATATCAAAATGTATATACTTTGATATTTGAGAAGGGTCTGTAACTAGGATAGCAAAAACTGGTATTGATCCTATTCCAACCATTTCTACAGTTGTTGAAATAAGCAAAATAATAAAAAGAATTTTTAAATTTAGTCTATCTTTGCTAGTTAATACTACTCTTAACTCATTAATCATTATAGGTTTTCTAGTAAACAGTTTAATTTTATTTTGCTGTTCAATTATTGAACGATATAGACTAAGTTTAACCTTTAGTAAAGAAGATTAATTTGTTAATCTATTAAATCCCATTTGTTTAATTGGACCTTTTAATTTATTTAAAATGTTTCCTTTTTTATCATGTTTATAAATTTCAGCAAAGATTTCATTACATGCATTTTTATATAATCTAATATCATTTTTAGAATGTTTAAAATTTGTATAACATTTATCGGTCGCTAAAATGTTTCTCTTCAACATTTCTTGAATAAAATAAGTTAATGTTGCTGGCCAACTTTTAGTCTTTAATTGAAATGATGCTAATGGGTCAATACCACTTATATTAATTTCTAGATTATTTTCTTTAGCGGCATTTATCCAGATTTTTTTAATTTCTTTTCCTGTAGCTATTAATTTTCTACTGATATTATGTTTTTTGTGTTTTTTTATGAAGGTTAAAGCACATGCTGGTCCAAGTTTTTCTGTCCAAAAAACGCTACTTATAAATGTTTTTAAGGCATAATCCATTATCTTTTTTTTACCAACTATAGCTCCCATTGGTATGCCATTTGCAATAGTCTTTCCATAAATTGCTATATCAGGAAAAGTATTTAGCAATTTGTGTGCTCCTCCTGAGTTTAAACGAAAACCAGATGTAATTTCATCGAAAATCAAAAGGCAATTATTTTTAGCAGAAATTTTTTTAATTTCACCTATATATTCTTTATCCAACAAACTTTCTCTACAAGGTTCCATTACTATTGCTGCACAATATTTTGCTTGCTTTTTTATTTTTTTTTCTAAATCTTGCCAATCGTTAAATTTAAAAGGTATCAAAGTATTTTTTAAACCACTTGGTACACCCAAAGGATTTAATCCGGGTAGTAAATGAAAATCTAAATTTTTAGACGAATTAAGATTTGTAGACAAATACCAATCGTGCCACCCGTGGTACCCACAAAAAAGTATTTTTTCTTTACCTGTATAAGCCCTTGCCAATCTAACAGCCACCGACATGCTTTCTCCACCAGTTCTTGCAAACTTAACACCTCCTGCCCATGGATTATCTTTAATTAATAACTCTGCCAATTCAACATCTTCAGGAGGATTTAAAGTAGAAATCGATCCTGATTTTAATACTTCGAAAGCAGTTTTATTGACATCATCATCCGCATAACCTAACACACACGTTCCTGCACTCATCATACTAAAATCATAATATTTTTTATTATCTATCCCCCAAATATTTATACCTTTGGCCTTCTTGTAATAGGTTGGCCAAGAATTATCTCTAAGATACATTTCAGGTCTTTTACCAAGCAATTGTGATATGCCTGGAATTAATTTATTCGCAGAATTAAGAATTGCTTTTAATTTTTTTTTTTTGACCATTTTTTCTAACTTAAATCAATATCTGAAAAAAATTTTTGCGTTGGAATCTTCCAAAAGTTATTTTTTTGTAAAATTTTCAATATTTTTTGACTACTATTTCCTGTGCCATAGAACTTCTTTTTGATAGGTTTATAAGTATTTAAAAATCTTTGAATTTTATCAGCATTCAATTCATCAATACTAAAATGCTTAACTATTTTGCTTCTAATTCTTTTATTTTGTCTTTCACCTATATCAATTCCTGGTGTTCTCAAAACTGGAGCCTCATAAATTGCGGATGAAGAGTTACCAATAATATATTTGGCTGTTTTAAGAAGAGTTAAAAAGTATTCAAATCTCAGGTTTTTTACAATTTTAAATTTTTCATTTTTAATTTTTGAGTAACAATCTAATATAATCTTGCTCCCAGGGTCATTATTTGGATAAATAACTACAAAATTTTGATTTAATTTTTTTAAAAAATTGATCAATTTATTTGTATCATCTCTTAAGTTTTTTACTTGAGAAGTAACTGGATGCCATAATAAAATTGAAAAATTGTCAAATTCTATGGAATATCTTTTTTTTACTGACAAATATGATGGTAGTTTTTTGTTCAAAATAATATCTACATCGGGTGATCCAACATTAAATATATGATTCTTTATTTCACCCATTTTTTCCACTCTTTTTTTTGCAATATTTGATCCAACAAAATGTACATGACTTAACTTTGTTACTGCATGTCTAATAGTATCATCAATTGTTCCTGAAACTTCTCCACCTTCAATGTGTGCAGTTAATATGTGATTTAAAGATCCAACAACAGCACATGCTAATGCTTCAACTCTATCGCCATGAATCACTATTAGATCAGGATTAATTTTTGTAACAATTTTAGAAAATTTTTCAGATGTTTTGGTTAAAATTATTTCCAATCTATCTCCTAGTGATTGATTTTTAAATTTTATTATTTTAGTTCTTATTACTTTGGTAACTTCAGAATAAGTATATCCAAATCTTTTAATCATGTGCATTCCTGTAACTACAATATAAATTTTAAATTCTTTTCTATTTTTTAAAGTTTTTATTAATGATTTTAATTTCCCAAATTCTGCCCTTGTAGCAGTAACAAAAATTATCTTTTTTTTATTTGATATCATTTTTTTTTATTTGAAAATTTTTTTTAATCTTTTTATTTGCTTTCTTTCCTAATAAATTTCTAAAATTTATAGCTTTAAAATCTCCTGTGCCAGGTCTTTTTACCCATATATTTTTTTTAGTCAATTTATCTCCCTTATGTATCTCGCTTATAGAAACAACAGATGCAAATGCAAAATTTCTTGTGACTTGTTCTTGCTTTAAATAAGTTTTGGATCCATTTTTTTGTACAAAAATAGTTTTACAATCTTTTATAAGTTGTTTGAGTTCTTTTTCATCTATTGAAGAACTAATATCTGGTCCTTTTCTTTTTTTTGTATCAACAAAATGTTTTTCTATAATACAAGCCCCCAATGCTATAGCTCCTAGAGAAGATATATTTGACTCAGTATGATCTGATAGCCCTATGATCTTATTTGGAAAAGCTTTCTTAAGTTCAGTAATGCTATTTAGTCTAACCAAATTATTTGGGGTAGGATATAAGTTTGTAGTGTGCATTAATGAAAACTTATTTGTTTTTTTAGACAAAAATTTTACAGTTTTTTTTACGCCTAAAATAGACTGCATTCCAGTACTAATAATTAAAGGTTTTCTAAATTTACATACATAATCCAAGAGAGGAAAATTATTCATTTCACCAGATCCGATCTTAAAGGCACTTACTCCAAATTTCACAAGTCTATCTACAGCCGCTCTACTAAATGGAGTGCTTAAATAAATCATTTTCTTTTTTTTTACATAATTAAATAATTTAAATTCTTCTTCTTCGTTTAAACATGCATTTGAAATAATTTCATATATATTTTTATTTGAATTGCCGGGTTTTATAAATTTTGCCTCATTAGACATTTCATCTGCTGGTATATGAGTTTGATGTTTAATTATTTCAGCGCCAGCTCTTTTTGCAGCATCTACAATTTTAAATGCAACTTGAAGAGAGCCACCGTGGTTAATCCCAATCTCAGGAATTACTAAAGGTTCATGATTTGGACTTATTATTCTTCTTCCAATTTTTAAATGAGCTAAATGATAATTCATCAAATTTCAATCTATATTCTATTTTTTCTTGAAATCATATAATTAATTGATTATGTATAACGTTCAATAATTGAACAGTAAAGAAATAATTAATAGAGATAAATATTACTGATGATAAAAAAAATAAGAAATCTTACAGGTGATAAAATATACGCTAAGAATGCATCTTGGAGTTTTGATAAAAAAGTTCCTAAAACTTTTACCAAACATATTTCTAAATCTGTTCCTTTTTATCAAGAGGGTCATAATTTAATATGTGAATTAAGTGATTTTTTTTTAAAAGATAATTCAACTTGTTATGATTTGGGTTGTTCGACTGGAACTTTATTAAATAAAGTAAAGCATAGACATAAAAACAAAAAAATAAAATTTATTGGTGTAGATTCGGTTAAAAAAATGATTTTGCAA
>MDTG01046676.1_pt1 | contig 32716 bp, 31 predicted proteins | sample 811421 | NCBI WGS metagenome assembly MDTG01 (sample SAMN05326645, study PRJNA326480) | marine metagenome | isolation source: seawater | place: Pacific Ocean: South East | collected 2011
CTGTAGCTCTTCCAAAACCATATTTTAAATATTTAAAATAATCATGAATACCAGTTTGATAATTATCAAGGTTTTCATAATGAGCGTTAGTTCCTTCTACAATTTTATTGTGAAATTCAAAACCATTTTGCTTTGAAATTTTAGAATTATTTTCACCCTCCCATTTAAAAAATTGTCCTAGAAAAATTCCATTCAAATTTTTTGTTAAACTCTGATTAATATAAAAATATGGAAGAATGTCCTTTTTTTTTAAATTATAATTTGATACTAGATCAGAAACTCTTAAGCCATTTAAACCACCAAATTCCTCCAACCATTTTCTATCTAAAACTTTTGAATTTATCTTTTCCCAAGGCCCCCCATACTCATTTTGAGAATTTTCTCCCCAAATTATTAACTTAATATTAAATTTTTTAGCTATAGTTACTGGAATAGTAAAAATTCCAACATGTTCTGGCCAAGATATATCCCCAACGACTTTTAATCCTATTGCATTCAGTTTCTTTCTTATTTTTTGGTTTGGAGAATATTCAATTACATCAAAACCAAGTCTTTTTATATTGTCAAGGTTCCTTCTTCCTATAGGAGATAAATCACATGTCGTTGAATTAACACATAATGGTTTCAATCCATACTCATGAACTTTCAGCACTTGGTAAGTACTGTCTTTGCCTCCACTAACGGGTATTACACAATCATAATTATTTTTAGATTTATAGTTTTTGACTATTTTTTGAAAATCTTGTTCTCTTTTTTTCCAGTTGATTTTAACTCTATCTTTGTAAGCAACACATGCACTACATATTCCATCTTGATTAAATTTTAAATCAGGTTTAGTCTCTGGATATAAACAACTTTTACAGTACTTGATGTCAATCATATTTGTTTCTTAACATTTTTGTTGAATTTAATACATAATAATTATGAAAAATAAAAACAAAATATTATGTCCTGATAAAAGCTTTTTCTCTTTGAAAGGATATGATTTGTTAAGAAAGAATCTTATTACAGACTACCAAGACATAAATCAAACTACTTTTGAAAATAAAGTTTTACAGTACAATTTTGTAATTCTTAGATTCATGAAAAAACTTTCTAAAAAAATTATTTCTAAGTCAAAATTAAAAGCAATTTTGACAGTTACTACAGGTTTAGATCATTTGGATCTAGAAATTATAAAAAAAAAGAAAATTAAATTATTTTATTTAAATGATAGAGTTTTTTTAAAAAAGGTAAGAGCATCTATAGAGCACACTTTTTTTTTAATTTTTTATGCACTTAAAAATTACCTATTTATAAATAATTCAAAAAAATTAAATGTAAACTTGATTGGTAGAAATCTTAATAACAAAACTGTTGGAATTATTGGATTTGGAAGAATTGGGCAAGAGCTATCAAAACTTCTCATTCCTTTTGGTGTAAAGATAGTTTTTTTTGAAAAGAGAAATTTAAAGAAAATTAAAAGTAAAAATATTACAAGGGTAAAAAATTTAAAAAGCTTATTTAAGGTTTCTGATATAATTTCAGTCAATATCTCTCTAAGTAAAAATCACAATTTGATTAATAAAAAAATATTTAAATATGCAAAAAAAAACATGATATTAATCAATACCTCTAGAGGACAAGTAATCAACACCTTAGATTTATTAAATTTTTTAAAAAAAAATGAATTATCATCCGCAGCATTAGATGTAATTGATTCTAAATACGAAAAATTATATTTTAATTATTTAAAAAAATATAAAAATCTTATTTTAACTCCCCATATTGGAGGATTAACCAAAGAGTCAATTGAAATGGCTGATTTATACTTAATTAATAAATTTCTTTTGTGGTATAAAAAAAAAAATAAAAATGAGTAAAATAAAATTTATTGCTGAACTTTGTCAAAACCATAATGGAAGTTTAAGTAGATTATTAGATATGGTCGATAGATGTGCAGATAACGGTGCTGATATTATAAAGATGCAATCTATTTATATTAATGATTTAACATTTAGACCAGTTTTTGAAAATGGATATGTTTTTAAAAAAAAAAAAATTTTTTATCAAAAGAGATTATTCATCTGAGTATAAAAGATTAAAAAAATTAGAAATTAACTATAAAGATACAGAAAAATTTATCAAAAGATGTATATCAAAAAAAGTTGTTCCTATGACAACTTGTTTTTCTAGAAATAGAATAAATGATTTATATAATTTGGGATTTAAACATATAAAAGTTGCGAGCTATGATTGTGGCTCATTTCAAATGATCAGAGAATTAAGTGAAAAATTCAATCATCTTATAATCTCGACAGGAGCAACCTTTGATTCAGAGATTATTAAAACAAATGAAATTTTAAAAAAAAAAAGTATAGATTATTCATTTTTACATTGTATAACTTTATATCCAACACCCTTAAACAACTTAAATTTATCCAGAATAAAATATTTATCGAATTTAACAAAAAAAAAAGTTGGATATTCAGATCATTCTAAATCCTGGAACTCCAAAAGTTTATTATCCTCAAAAGCAAGTATATATTATGGTGCAAAAATGATCGAAAAACATATGACTGTTCTAAATGAGTCAATGACTAAAGATGGAGCGGTATCCATTAGACCTGAACAAATTTCAGAATTGAAAGATTTTTCATCTTTATCAAAAGAAAAACAAAAATTATTTTTAAAACGTTTTAAATTTAATTTTAGAGGAAATTTTAAAAGAAGTCTAAGTGTAGAAGAACTACTAAATAGAGAGTACTATAGAGGACGATTTGCATCTTACAGCAAAAAAGAAAAAAGATTTATAAATAATTGGGAGGAAATACCAATAAATTAAACATGAATAAAAATATTTTTTTACATATCAAAAAAAACTTTAAAATAATTGATTTACTTAATTTATTTTATTTAGAGGGAAAAAAAAATAAATATCCAGATTTGTCAATTTACGTTAAAAAAAATAAATTTATCGGAATACTGACATTGGGAGACCTTAGAAGAATAAGAAAAAAAACTTCAAATCTTTATAAACCAGCAATAAAATATTTAAATAAAAATCCGATAACTATCCAAAATGTTAAAGATGGTGAAAAATATTCAACAATTTTAAAAAAATGTGAGAAAAAAAAATTATTAATAGAAAGAGTAAAATATATTTTTAAACTAGATAAAGAAAAAAACTTAATTGAAATAATTGATGGAAGTAAATTTTACAATAATTTTTTTTTCAAAAAAATATCAGTAATTGGTCAAGGGTATGTTGGATTATGTTTGTCAGGTCATTTAGCAAAAACCCATACAAATGTACTTGGTGTTGATAATGATATAAATAAAATAAAAAATTTAAAAAAACAGCGAATACTAATTAAAGAACCAAATCTTAACGTAGCATTAAAGACTGCAACTTTAAATCGAAATTTAAGATTTGCAAGCAAACTTGAAAGCTCAGAGATTTATATCGTATGTTTTGGTACTGAAAATAACTCAAATCAAACAAATAATAAAAATCTTTTTTACTTTATAAATCAATTATCCAAAAATATTAAAAAAAATGATTTGATAATTTTAAGAGGTACATTGTCTATTGGTACTACAAAAAAGATTGCTGACAATATTGAAAAAAAAACAAAGTTACAAATAGGAAAAGAATTTTATCTATCATATTCCCCAGAAAGAATTGTAGAGGGAGATGCAATGAATGAATTAGAAAATATTCCCCAGATAGTTTCTGGTGTAACGGAGAATTGTCTTATTCAAGCTCTAAATTTTTGGACAAATTTTGTCAAAGAGACAATCAAAACAAAAAACACAAATGAGGCTGAGATTATAAAACTTTTGAATAATGCCCATAGGTTTTATAGTTTTTCATTTGCCAATATGACATCAATACTTGCTGAAAAATATAATTTAAATACTTATGACTTAATTGGAAAAGCAAACTATGGATACTCAAGGAATCCTATTTCAAAACCAAGTGCTGGAATTGGTGGGTTCTGTCTTGTAAAAGATTTTAAAATTTTAAGCCAATCATCCAAATTAAACATACTTGAGTCAGAATTTAAAATATTAAATGAAATAAACAAAATAATAATTAACACACCGCTTAGATCAATTAAAAAATATGAGAAAATAAAAAAAAGAAAACTCTCTAAAATTTTAATATTTGGTTATGCTTTTAAAGGTGTTCCTCAAACTAATGATTGTAGAAATTCACCAGGCTTAATTTTGTCTAAAAATTTATTATCTAATAATTATCAAGTATATCTATATGATAATATAGCAAAACTAGAAGACGTAGGCTCATTTGATAAAAAAGGATTAAAATTCATAAATAAAATTACTCAAGACTATATTAACAATATGGATGCAATAATTGTTATGAACAACCATGAAAAAAATGAGGAAATTATTTCAAGATATTTAAAAAAACAAAAAAAAAATAAATTATTTTTTGATAGCTATTCACAATTTGACTCTAAAGTTCTTGTGGAATTAAATTATGATTATTCAACTTTAGGCAATAATTAATTGAGAGCTAAAAAGATAGCGTTCATAGTTTGTGACAGTGGTCTAGGCCATTTAATTAGAAGTTTGAAAATTGCAGCTGAGATAATCAAGTTAAATACAAATGTCTTTTTTTTTTGTAATAAAAAAAAATTAAAAAATATCAAATTTCAAAAAAATAATAGTTTAAAATTTATTAACTTTATATCAGGACATAATAAACAATTAAATGATCAAAATTATTTTTATAAAATTGAAAAAAAAATACCTACCTTAAAACAATTTGACATTGTGATTTCTGATAATTTACCAGAAGTATTAAAAAAACATAAGAATGTAGTTCTAATATCTAATTTTTTTTGGCATAGAATTATTTCAAAGTTTAAAAATTACAGAAATATTGAAAAGATTTTAAAACAAAAAAAACCTTTAATTTTATGCAATAAATATGTTTCGCATCCATATATTAATAAATATGAAAATGTTAAAAAGTTAGGTTTTTTTACCGATTATATTAAAAAAACTCTTAAAAAATCTCGTGTTTTGCTGGTTTCAGAGGGCACATCTCACACTAAAACAAGTGATAAATTTTATCTATTAAAATACATCGAGATAGTTGGACCTTTTTTTGACAAAATATTTTTAGATCCTAAATATTTTAATGATAAAAAATTTTATAAATTTATAAAAAAAATAAATTCAAGTGTTTTTTTGGCAAAGTATAATAATCAAATGTTCACATTAGTTTCTCATGCAATTATCAAACCTGGACTAGGTTTGGTAACTGATTGTGTTTCAAATAATATAAGCTGTTATTATTTTTATAAAAATTTCAATAAGGAGTTTATATATAATGCAAAAAAATTAGAAAATTTCAAAATAGGAAAAATATTAAATATAAAAAATATAATAAATCTTAAAAAAGAACTAAAACAAATTAAAATTAAGCATAAAAATTATTCTACCTTAAAATGGTCAGCTCATAAGCAGGCAGCAAAAATAATAATCAACAAAAATAAGATTAATGAAAGATAAAATTAATATTTTTTTAACATCTGCTCAAAAAATCAAATTAGTTATTCTAATTTTTTTTCTATTGATTGCCTCTTTACTTGAAATATTAAGTATTGGTGCCGTTCCATTATTTGTTATTACTTTAATGGAACCAGAAAAAATTTTATCTTTATCTCAAAATTCAATTCTTGAAGAATTTATTACATCTGTAAGTATAGATCAATTTTTATTCTACGGATCAATTATTATTTTATTAGTTTTTACTTTTAAAAATATTTTTCTTTCATTTTTAGTATTCTTTGAAAATATATTTTCTTCAAATATAAGGAGATCTATTTCATCAAAATTATATCAAAAATATATTACTCAAAATTATTTATTTCATACAAAAAATAATCCATCTAAATTAATAAGAAATATTTCTCAGGAAGTAGATTTTTCCGTATCATATGTTGATGGTCTAATTAATTTGATTAGAGAAAGTTTAGTAATCATTGCAATAATAATACTTTTATTGAATGTGAGCCCGATGATGACCCTACTTATCTCTAGTGTATTAAGTTTCGTCGTTTTTATTTTTTATTTTTTACAAAAAAAAAGAATTAAAGAAAAGGGAATATTTGGCCAAACACTTAGAGCAGAATTAATAAAATTAGTAAATCATACAATAGGTTCAATTAAGGATATAAAAATTCTTAGAAAAGAAAGCTATTTTTCAAATAAATTCAAAAAAATGTATGCTGATAATGAGAAATATAAAATTTATAAAATTATAGTAAGTAATTTACCTCAAAGAATACTTGAAATTTTAATAATATTTTTATTGGTTGGATTTATATTTTTATCTAAAAATTCATATTCTAGTGTAGAGGAATTTTTAGGTATACTGTCATTATTTGTAATTTCTGCAATTAGATTATACCCGAGTTTTAGTAGAATAAATTCGAATTTAATAATTGTAAAAGATTTATCAGTTTCATTTGATTTAATTTGTAAAGAACTAAAATTGTTAGAAAATTTAAACACACTATCAGAGACTATTGAAAATAAGAAAAGCTTAAAAGAGTCAATTATTTTTAATAAAGTTTCATTTGAAATTTCCAACAAAGAAATAATTAAAGAAGCAAATTTTGAGATTAAAAAAGGGCAGTTCGTAGCTATTGTTGGAAAATCAGGCAGTGGAAAGTCAACGATTATTGATTTAATCATGGGACTTCTTTTGCCAACTGGTGGAGAAATAACAATTGATAAAGATAATATAAATAAAAAAAATATGATACCAAAACAATTGTTTGGTTATGTCCCTCAAGATATTTATCTATTAGATGATACAATCAAAAAAAATATCGCATTAGGTGTTTCTGAAAATGAAATTGATATGGAAAAATTAAATAAAGCTGTGAAATTATCTCAATTAGATAAATTTTTGCAAAAAGACGAAAACAATTTAGATACTATTGTTGGAAATAGGGGAATCAAAATCTCTGGGGGTGAATTGCAAAGAGTTGGAATAGCAAGAGCTATTTATAATGACCCAGATGTAATTATTCTTGATGAAGCTACTGCTAACTTGGACCATAAGACAGCTATTGATTTTATAAACTCAATTGTTGAATTAAAAGAAAAAAAAACAATAATTTTTGCAACACATCAACCTGAATTAATTAAAAATTGTGATAAAGTTATATTTGTGGAAAAAGGTCAGGTCCAAAAAAATTAAAATGAAATTTAAATTATGATAAAAACTATTATTGGTGATTTGCATAAAAATTGTATCTGCCGGATCAAAAAAAAGAACTGGTCTGGATATGTTATGCCAATAAAAGGTAATATCTTTCAAAAATTAACCAATTTTCAACTAGAAAAAGAAAATAAAAAAAAATTTATTAAAGTAAAAAAAACAGATTTTTTAGTACCTTTTCAAGTAAATAATATTATTGGTATTGGTAAAAATTTTAATGAAAATTATGACTCAAAAAATCTAAAAAAATTTAAATTAAATCCAGATTTTTTTACAATGAATAAAAATGCATTAATACCTTCGGGAAAAAAAACAATTTTACCACATTTTTATAGAAGTGTTTTAGTTGAAGGTGAAATAGGTATCGTCATAAAAAAAAAATGTAAAAATATTTTGCCCAAACAGTCAGGTAGTTTTATACTTGGTTATGTAATTTGTAATGATTATTCAGGTAGAGATTTGAGTTACCTAAAATCAGACAATGTATTATTAAGAAAAAGTTCAGACGGCTTTCTTCCAGTTGGACCAGCTGTAAAAATTGGATATCAAAAAAAACCTTTTGAAATAAAAACAGAAATTAATAGAAAAAAAATTCAACTAACAAATACAAAACAACTAATACTAGATATGGAAAATATTGTGAGTATTTTAAGTAATTGTATCACTTTATATAAAAATGATTTAATTTGTACAGGATCGGGTTTGCCTAAACCAAAAGTTAAGAATGGAGATAGTATCAAAATTGAGGTAGAGGGGTTGGGGAATCTATATTCAAGGATAGTTAATAAAAAATAGATTTAATTATGATTAATAAAAAAAAAGTTCTAGCTATAACTTTAGCCAGAGGTGGATCAAAATCTGTTCCAAACAAAAATATTAAAAAAATACTTGGAAAGCCACTTATTTATTATACTATTAAAGAGGTTCTTAAATCCAAATACGTTGATGATTATATTGTCAGCACAGATTCAAAAAAAATTTCAGAAGTAGCCAAAAAATATGGCGCTAAAGTACCATTTTTAAGACCTAAAAATATTTCGAATGATAAATCTGCTCCACAAGATGCCTTAATTCATGCTTTGAATAAATATGAAAAACTAACTAAAATAAAGTTTGATTACATAATTGAAATTATGTGCACGAACCCTCTTAAGAATCATCAAGATATTGATTTGTGTATTAAAAAACTTGACGTAACAAAATCGGATACGGTGATTTCAGTACAAAGATTGTTTGATCATCACCCTATAAGAATTAAAAAAATTAAAAATGATCGTATTAAAGATTTTATTTTAAAAGAAAATGAAAGGACCAGAAGGCAAGATTTAAACCCACATGCATTTATAAGAAATGGTTCAATTTATGCTATTTCTAGAAAAACTTTAGTAAAACATAGATCTAAAATTGGAAAAATTTCAAGACCTTATGTAATGCCTGATCATAGATCTATAAATATAGATGAAAAGATTGATTTTTATATAGCTGAACTGATGATTAAAAAAAACTTAGATAAAAAATAATGTTATCTGAATCTCAAATTCATTTTTTTAATACAAATGGTTTTTTAGTTGTAGAGCCAGAACTTGTATTCAGTGCAAAAGAGATTGGTAGATTAAAAAAAATATCTAGTGAAAAATTTTATAGTTATTTGGAGGGTAAAAACAATAATCTCAAAATAGACCAGAACTGTCATGATTTATTTTTAAATTATAAAAATATTGATTATTATAAAAATGGAAATGTAAATTCAAATAATTTGTTGCACGCTAGGAGAGCTTCTTGTATGGGCTGGCAACTTGAATGTGGTTTGAGTAGTTTTGTTGAACAAGAGCAGCTTCAATCTTGTGTAAAAAAACTATTAAAAACTAATAGACTATCATTGCACACCTCAGCATTAATAAAAGTTTACCCTGGATGTGATGGTGAGCCTGGAAATCTTCATACGGATTTACCTGGATTTGTAAATGATCCCATAAATTTTGTAAAAAATAATAAATTTGTATTAAACACTTTAGTATATTTAAATGATGTTGATGACAAAATGGCCCCAATTCGTGTAAGTCCTTCTACACATCTCGATTATTTAAAAATAAATGATTATCTTAAAGAAAAAGCTGGCTTTAAAAAAACAAAAAAAATTAATTTAATGAATGCCTCAGATCTCGGTATAGATGAAAATGTTGTGAAAGAACTAAACTACGAAATTGAATTTTTAAAAGGAAAATCTGGAACTGTAATTTTTATGTCTGGAAATTTATTGCACTCAGCAACGTCTAATTTGTCAGACAGGTCAAGGTATCATTTAAATTTTAATTTTTCACGAAGAAGTGACACGGAAGTAAGAAAACTTAACTATGTAAATATGTTAAAAAAAAACGTTAATCCTCTAGATTTTATTGAAAAATTTAAAGACAAGAAAATTGTCAATAGATCTTATTCAGGTTCTACTTATAATAAAATTATAAATAAATATTATGAACTCAAGTATAAAATTAGAAACAACCTCTATGAATAAAAATTATCTAATTTTTGGAGGCAGTGCCGGGATAGGAAAAAGCTGTGCAAAGAAATTATTAGAGGAGCACAATAATGTTTATATTTTTTCCAGAGATAAACAAAAGCTTGATAAACTTAAAAAAGAATTTAAAATATTTAAAGATAGATGCTTTTATTTTAGTGGTGATCTTGAAAAAAAAAAAAATATAAATGTATTTATTAAATTAGCTAAAAAAAAGTTCAAAACTATTCATGGCTTAATTTTTAGTAGTGGAGGACCAGAATTAGGAAATTTCGATAAAATTAAAGAATCGATTTGGATTAAAAACTTTAATATTCATTGTTTAGGATTTTTAAACATCATTAAAGGCGTGTTGCCTATATTTAAAAAAAATAAGTTTGGAAGAGTAATAGTTATTAGCTCCATGTCTTCCAAGCAACCAATTTCAGGCTTGGATATTTCAAATTTTTTTAGACCAGGCCTTGCAGGATTGTCAAAGAGTATTTCAACTCAATTAATTAAAGATAATATTACAATTAATACAATTTGCCCTGGCTCAGCGATGACAGAAAGATCCAAAAAAATTATTCAAAAAAGAGCAATTAATAATAAGACAACTTTTTTAAAAAGTTATGAAGAATCTTTAAAAAAAATACCTATTGGGAGGTTTGTAGAGCCTGAGGAAATAGCTGAACTAGTAAATTTTTTATGCTCTAAAAAGTCTAGCTATTTAACCGGGGGTATATATATGTTTGATGGTGGAAAATATTTATCAATCTAATATTATAAAATCTAACGTTAAAAAAATTCTTTTTAGCTATTATTCTAATCTGGGTAAAATAGGTCGAATTTACAAATTTTCAAAAGAGGGTTTCAATAGTCAAATTTATGTTTTTTTCATTAATAAAAAAAAATATATAATAAAAATAATACCAAATCCTGATGATATATATGGCAAAAAAAGTAGTCATGCAAGAATGTCTATAATTACTAATATTATATCAAAATTATCAAAAAAACATTGTTTTGAAAATTTTTTGAAAAACAATAATGGTAAATTTATAACTAGATATAAGAATAGCATTATTAGAGTCGCTGAGTATATAGAATCAAATCCAAGAAAAACCAATTCTGAAATAGTATTAAAAAAATCTATAAAAAAAATCAACAAATTACATGGTAGCTTGTGGAATAATTTAGAGGTGTCGGACAAAAAAAAATTAAAAAAACTATCTATTCCGTACACACTGAAGAAGTCTTTTAAGAAAAGAAAAAAAATTAAATTATTTTTAATGAATGAAATCAAAAAAAAAAAAACAATCTTTAGTAAGAAAGATTTAAAAATAATAATAAATAATTTTGAATTACTGTGTGATAATATTTCTAGAGTAAAGGGTATTGAAAGCTCTTCTTTTTTTAAAATAAAAGGATTTACTCATAACGATTTTCACCAAGACAACATAATTATAAGTAAAAATAAAAAAATCTACCTCTTGGACTTTGATAATATACAATATTCAGAAATATTTAGATGCTTGTATTTTTTTCTGTTGAGATTTTCATCTTATAAAAAAAACATCAATGAAAATACCCTAATAAAAAATTATGATTTGCTCAAAAATAATTATAATTGTTATAGAATTCCTAGTTATAAAGATTCTTTAAAATATCTTTTATATGTTGAATTAGAGAAGATTTTTAAAATTTTATGTAGAATTTCAGAAAAATATTTTTTAACAGTTTTCGTAAAAAAAATTATCACATTGCATCTGCCTAATGTTTTTTTTCTGATAACTACTTTGGATAAATATGAAATTGAATCAAAAAAATAATAAAAAAATTTTAGTTGCATTAAATGAACTACTAAGTAGCGCCTATGAAATAGCAGATAAAAAATTAATTAATAAGTTTAGCAAAAATTTTTTAGTTAGTGAAGAGGCATCCAGAATAGTATTAAGAAGAACGACTGTACCATTAATATTTTATTTTTTTCAAAATCTTGTATTTTTATCAAAACAAAAATACAAATTAAAAAAAAAACTGAAATTAATTGAATTTAAACATTTTTTTTTAAGTATTGAAAAATTTGAGTCTGCCACAAGCAATAAAAACTTCAATATAAAGTTTGTAAATTATTTAAGTAGAAACTTTTTTTTAAAAAAAATTATTTATCACAAAACAGAAAACATTAAATTAAATAATTATAATAAAAATAATCTTTTTGTAATAGATAAACTCTTTCTAATAAAAATTTTTGAAAAAATTGAAACTTTTTTTTTTAGACATTTCCCTTTTTTTAACCGTATACCTGTGTCGCATATTTCTCAACTTCAGTCTTCTTTTTATAGTAAAGGGTGGTATTTATATTTTTTAAAAAATTTAGATTACGATTTTAAAAGCAATAATGTGAATATCAACCACACCAAACGAAAAACTTTTTTTTCCTCAGTGCTTCCAGTTAGTTTCTTCAATAAATTTATTATCAAATTTAATCTCAAAGGTCTCTCTCCTGATTTTGTACATAAAGTTTTTCATGATTTTTTTATTTCTTCATTCCCAATTAGTTTTTTTGAAAATTTTCAAGATAATTTTAATGAAGCAAGCTTAAGACTAATGTATACTAAAAAAAAAATCATTTTATGTAGTGGAGATTATTCTACAAGAAGTATTTTTTTAAATTGTGCAGCAAAAAATAAAAAATTTAAAATAATCAAGATTCAGCATGGAGGGTATGAGGGTTACTCAAATTATTTACCAAGATATAATGAAATAGAATACGCTACTGCAGATTATTTTTTGTCATGGGGGTGGAAAGAAATTGTTGGGAAGAAAAAAAACCAAAAAATAAAAGTTATTCCCATGCCAAGTCCCTGGCTGAGTGATAGAAAACTATATTTTGCTGAAACTAATCAAAATTTTAATTCAAAAAAATATGACATACTATTTATGCCTTCAAAAATTTTAGATTTTCAAACTTCTCCTTTTGATATTAATAATATTAATTTTTTAAATAAAAAAAAAAATATCATTAATTTTGAAAAAATCTTGCTTTTTTCAAAACAAAACCAATTTAAATTTTGCTGTAAGTTTTATGATCAATTTTCGTTCGAATATTATAAACAAAACATAAAATACAAACTTAGTGATTTTCCTAATATTAATTTTCTAAAAACATTTGACAAAGGTTTAGACAAGGATCTTTTGTCATCTAGCAAATTAGTTTTATGGGATGTTCCTGGAACTGGTTTCTTAGAATGTCTTGCATGCAGAATCCCAACAGTTTGTTTTTGTGATAGTGATATTTTTATTCCCACTAAGAAATCTCTTTACTTTTTTAATAAGTTAAAAAATGAAGGAATTGTTAATTATAACTATAATACTTTATATAAGAGTTTAGCTGATCACATAAACAGTAATTTACTTATACAAAATACAAAAGAATACAAAAATAGTATTAATTTATTCTTGAAAAAATTTGCCAAAACTGACGATAATTGGGATATAATTTGGAAAAACAAATTAAAGCATTTATCTAGATTGACAAAAAAATGAAATATAAAAAATTTTTCAAGGATGGATTCATTAATCTTGGTGGAGGCTTTTTCTCTCAGGATACCTTAAAAGAACTGACTTTAGAATCTAAAAAACTACTAGAGTCAATAATTAAAAATAAATCTTCATTAGACTCAAAGATAACAGTAAATGATTTTAATGATACTTCAATTGGAAGTGGGGGATATGTGCTAAAAAGAGTTGACCAGCATAGTTCTAAAATATCAAAGATATTAAGAAATTTTTTTGAAGATAAAAAAATTAATACTATTTTAGAAAATTTTCTTGGAAAAGGATTTAAAATCCACACACTAAGTTTAAGAAAATCTTCCACCGAAGATCATGGATTGGGATTGCATCAGGATGGTCCAGGACAGATTAATTTGGTTATATTTCTTGACGATAATGAGGAAATTTATGGATCTACAGTTTTCTTAAAAAACAGTCATTTGATAAATGCTAGAGTTGAAAATCTTAAATTATTAGCTCCTCCATTTTTTTTAAGAGTTTACAAATTGTTCCTTTCTTATATTCATGGAAAACAAGGAGACGTTTGTTTATTTATAAATAGAACTTGGCATGGAAGATATCCATCAAATAATACAAAATCTAAACTATTATACTTGATAGGATGCCATCCCGAAGGTACAAAATATGGGAGTGAATATGATGATCAATATAGCGAGGATTATTTAAATCAATTAGGAGCCTGTAAGTTTAGAGAAAGAATTGACCATAGAATGGGAACAAAAAAAATAAGTGAAAAAGAATTTGAAATTGATAGAAGTGGTTGTGAAATTGTGTCATTAAAATTTGAAGAACCAAAAAAAAACTCTATTTCAAATCTTAGTTTTTTAAATCTTATATATATATCAACTTTGATGCTAATTATGTATCCTGGAAGATTCATTAAACGTTTATTTTTAAAATGAAAATTCTTATTACAGGAGCGGAAGGTTTCATAGGATCACACCTCACAGAAAAATTGGTTAAATTAGGGCATAATATAACCTGTTTAGTCAAATATAACTCTTTTGGCAGCAATGGTTGGCTAGATAGTTGTGATCCTAAAATAATCAATCAAATAAAAATCATTTCTGGTGATATTTCCGATGCAGATTTTGTATTAACAATGTCAAAAAAACAGGATTATGTTGTCAATTTAGCTGCTTTAATAGCCATACCTTTTTCTTATAAGTCACCCAAATCTTACGTTGATACCAATATTGTTGGTACATTAAATATCTTAAATGCCTGCAAAAGAAATAATTTTAGCTTAATACAAACTTCTACCAGTGAAGTTTATGGATCTGCAGTTTATACACCTATTGATGAGCACCATCCTACAAAAGGTCAATCACCATATTCTGCCACCAAAATAGCGTCAGATCAACTGAGTTTATCTTTTTATAATTCTTTTGATTTACCTATAACTATATTAAGACCTTTTAATACTTATGGGCCAAGACAATCTAATCGAGCTGTAATACCGAGTATTATATTGCAAATTTTGCAAAAGAGAAAATTTATTCAGTTAGGGCTAACTACTCCCACGAGGGACCTAAGCTTCATAGATGACACTGTTGATGGCTTTTCAAAAGCTCTGAAAAAGAAAAATATCTTTGGAGAAATTATAAATTTAGGTCAAAATTATGAAATATCTATTTTAAACTTATACAAAACTATTACAAAACTGATGAATGTAAAAACTCCATTAAAAAAAGGATTAAAAAGACTTAGACCAAAAAAAAGTGAAGTTATGCGTTTAAAATGTGACAATAGAAAAGCTCGTTTACTTTTAAAATGGAAACCAAAATACGATAAACAAAAAGGATTAGAGCGTGGTCTTATAAAAACTATTGATTGGTTTTCTAATTCTAAAAATTTAAAAATGTATAACAATAAAGATTTCAACTTTTAAAAAAAATGAAAATTATTGAAAATATTAAAAAAGATTTAATAAAAATTTTTTCTAAAATAAAAAAAAAAAATCTTTCTTTACATGAACCATTTTTTTTTGGGAATGAAAAAAAATATTTAATTAAATGTATTACTAGCAATTCAGTTGCCTCTAATGGAGATTTCAAAAATATTTTAGAGGATAAATTAAAAAAATTCACCAAATCGAAATATTGTATATTGGTATCCAGTGGAACAGCTGCATTACATGTGGGCTTAGAAGCAATGGGAGTAAAAAAGAATGATGAAGTTCTCATACCTAATCTTAACTATATTGCAAGCGCTAATGCATCTTTATATCTTAATGCTATACCTCATTTTATTAATATTGACGAAAAGACACTCGGCATAGATGTTGAGGAATTAGAAATGTATCTAAAAAAAAATACAATTATTAAAAAAAAAAAATTATTTAATAAAAAAACTAAAAATTATATAAAAGCTATTATTCCAGTTCATCTTTTTGGATATCCTTGTCAAATTGACAAAATTATTAAGTTATCAAAAAAATATAAGATTAAAGTTTTAGAAGATGCGGCGGAGGCATTGGGAACGTATTTTGATAAAAAACATGTTGGTACTTTTGGAAACGTGGGCGTAATAAGTTTTAATGGTAATAAAATCATTACAACGGGGGGTGGGGGAGCAGTAATAACTAATGATTTGAATATAGCAAAAAAAATAAGAAAATTAACCAATGTATCTAAAGCTCAACATCCTTGGAGAATGAGATTTGAAGAGAAGGGCTATAACTATAAAATGCCTAATTTAAATGCTGCTTTAGGAGCTTCTCAAATGGAGACAATTAATAAAATTTTAAAATTTAAAAAAACTAATTATGATAAATATAGAGTTATTTTTAATAATAACAAATATTTTGAAGTTTATAAGGGAATAAACAAATCAACACCTAATCACTGGTTAGTAACTTTATTAATAAAAAAAAACTACATTCAATATAAAGACTTAATTATTAAATTTTTGATTAGTAAAAAAATAGGAGTAAGGCCAGCTTGGGACACAATGACATCAACAAAATATCTAAAAAATTTTCCAGCAATGAAACCGACCATTGATAACCAAATCGTAAAAAGAATTATTAATTTGCCTAGTAGTGCGTTTCTACATAAGTTTTTTAAGTAGCTTATATGAAGCTAGGAATTTTTGCAGATGGAAAATGGGGTTTATTTTTTTTAAAAAAAATCATAAAAAATAAAAGTTTTAAAGTTAAGTTTATTTGTGGCAGAGCAAATAGTGATCATAGTATCAAAAAAATTGCATTAAATAATAAAAAGCCATTCTTTAAATTTAAAAATATAAAAAGTAATTATGCATTTAATAAAATAAAATCTTTTGATACTGATTTATTAGTATCCATGTCCTATGATCAAATATTTGACAAAAAACTTATTACCCTCTGCAAAATAAAACCTATAAATTGTCATGCAGGAATGTTACCAAAATATCGAGGGAGAAATGTGATTAATTGGGCAATTATTAATGGTGAAAAAAAAATAGGTATAACAGTTCATTTTATTGACAATAAAATAGATACCGGAAATATAATTGATCAAAAAATTTTAAAAATTTCCATTAATGATGATTATAATTCCATACTAAACAAATGCTACTTGGAGTGTCCCAAGCTTTTAATGAAGTCCTTAAAAAAACTACTTAAAAAAAATAATATCAAAGGAATTGTTCAAAAAAAAATTGGGAAAGGTTTTTACTGTAAAAAAAGAGTTAAAGGGGATGAAATTATTGATTTGAATAATAAAACAAAATATTTGAATAATTTTATTAGAGCACTTACTTTTCCAGGACCTAATGCTCGGTTTCAAAAGGGAAAAAATAAAATTTCTTTTATTAAATCTCAAATATTAGAAAAAAAAAGAATAAGCAATGAGTATAAAATTGGTCAAATAATAAATTTTAATGGAAAATATTTTGATATTAAGACCCAAGATGGTGCAATAAGAATATTAAAGTGGAAAACTAATACAAAATTATTTAAAGGTCTAGTACTAAGATGAAAACAAAGATTATAGCTGAAATTGGGGTAAATCATAATGGTTCAATAAAAATTGCAAAAAAATTGATTAAAAAAACTGCAGATGTAGGATCACACTTTGTTAAATTTCAATTATTTAATCCTGATAAATTAGTAACCCCAAGCGCTAAACTTGCTGGCTACCAATCTAGAAATTTAGATAAAGCAAAAATAACTCAACGACAAATGCTACAAAGATACAGTTTAAATGAAAAAAAAATAATTGAATTAAGAAAATATGCAAAAAAATGTAATATATCTTTTTTGTTGTCTGTTTTTGATAATGATAGCTTAAAAATTATAAAAAAATTAAAATTCAATATTTTAAAAATCCCATCAGGAGAAATTACTAATTACTTACTTTTAAAGGAAATATCAAAAATGAAAGTAAAGATTATACTTTCAACCGGAATGTCAAATATTAATGAAATATCTCAAGCCATTAAGATTTTATCATCAGATAAAATTAAAAAAAAAGAAATAAGCTTATTACAATGTAACACTGATTATCCAACAAAATATTCAGATATCAATTTAAATGTAATTAAAACTTTAAAAAAAAAATATAAGTTAAAAGTAGGATTTTCAGATCATACTGACAACCACATTATACCTTCTCTAGCAGTTTGTAAGGGTGCAGAGATAATTGAAAAACATGTTACTTTAAGTAAAAAAATGAGTGGCCCTGATCATAAGGCAAGTATAGAAATAGAGGATTTTAAAAACATGATTAATTTAATAGAGATAACAGAAAAAACTTTTGGAAGAAAATTTAAAAAACCCACAAAAAGTGAAATTAAAAATATTAAGGTTGTTAGAAAATCAATTGTTGCAAAAAAAGATATTCTTAAGGGAAATTACTTTAATTTTGAAAATCTTACAGCTAAAAGACCAGGAATAGGACTTTCTCCTATGTTGATTAAAAAACTTGTTGGAAAAAAATCAAAAAAAAATTATCAAAAAAATCAATTATTAAAAAAAAATGAAATTAATTGATTGTAAAATAGAAAAAAATTAAATCCTTTTGCAAAATAATATTGGGTATTGAATGAAAAAGATTTGTGTAATTACTGCTACAAGAGCTGAATATGGGCTATTAAAAAATTTTTTACATCTAATCAACAAAAATAAAAAATTTAAATTAGAACTTTTTGTTACAGGAACGCATCTTAAAAAAGAGTTTGGAAATACAATTAAAGAAATTAAAAAAGATGGCTTCAAAAGTTTTAGAAAAATAAAATATGTTATTGGAAATGATAGTGTTTTATCTATTACTAAGTCTGTAGGCGTTGGAATGTTTAAGTTTGGGAAAATTTTTAGGAGTGTTAAGCCAGATTTAATTATTGTACTTGGGGATAGGTATGAATTGATTAGTGCATGTTATGCAGCTACACTTGCGAGAATACCAATTTGTCATTTTCAAGGTGGAGAGCAAACTCTTGGAATAATTGATGATGTTACAAGAAATTGTGTAACTAAACTATCACACATACATTTCGCCGCTACTGAAAAATATAAAAAAAGAATTATCCAAATGGGTGAAAATCCAGAAAATGTTTTTAATGTTGGGGGACTTGGAGCAGAAAATATAAGAAAAGAAAAAAAGATCTCTAAAAAATCAATAGAAAAAAAATATCATATTGATATTTCAACTCCTTTTTGTTTAGCCACTTTCCACCCTGAAACACTAAGTGATGTTAAAATTGAATTTCAAATGAAACCCTTATTGGAAGCGCTAATGAATATAAAAAACTTCAATGTGATATTTACATCTCCAAACGCAGATCCAGGATATAAGAAGATAATGTTAATGATAAAAAAATTTGTCAAAAAAAAAATCCAAGAATAGATTTTATATTAAATCTTTTGGAAAAGATTATTATTCACTATTAGCTTACAGTGAATTTTTGATTGGAAACTCATCGAGCGGCATTCTTGAGTTTCCATCATATAAAAAACCTACCATCAATATCGGAGATAGACAAAATGGCAGAGAAAAAACGTTATCAATTATTGATTGTAGAAATAATAAGAAATCAATTAGTTATGCAATTAAAAAGGCTAGATCAAAAAAATTTTTATCAAAATTAAAAAACATCAAGAATCTATATGATAATGGTGCAACAAGCCAAAAGGCAATAAAGATTCTTGGAAAAATTAATTATAAAAATATTTTAATTAAAAAATTTTTTGATATTAAGGTGTTTAAATGAAATTAATTTTTGTAGGTAACATAATGATTTCATTAGAAGTGCTAAAAACAATCAGACAAATAGATAAAAATATTTTAGCAGGTATAATTACTAACACAAATAAAAAACCAGATTCTGCAAGAGTAGATTTGTTTTGTAAAAAATTTAGCATTCCTTATATTTTATCAAAAAATATCAATAGTCTAAAAACAAAAAAATGGATTGAGTCTAAAAATCCAGATATAATTTTATGTGTTGGTTGGTCACAAATTTTAAAAAAAGAGGTACTATCCATTCCTAAAAAATATTGTATTGGTTTTCATCCCACAAAACTACCGACCAATAAAGGTAAACATCCTATTATTTGGTCTATTATTAATGATTTAAAAAGATCATCTACATCTTTTTTTTTAATGAATAAAAAGATAGATGATGGGGATGTAATTAGTCAAAAAAATTTTATTATTGGTAAAAACGAATATGTAAGTTCTGTATATAAAAAAATTATTAAAAATTCAAAAACACAAATTCAAAATCTTATAATAAAGATAAAATCAGGTAAACTTTCTGTAAAAAAAAATAAAAAAAAAAAATAATATTTCTAATTATTGGAGAAAAAGAACTTATAATGATGGAAAAATAGACTTTAGGATGACTGGTAGATCAATTTTTAATCTTGTAAGAGCTTTAAGTCATCCTTATCCAGGAGCACATTTTGAACATAATAATAAAGATTATAAAGTTTTTATTATAAAATATAAAAAAACCAAAAAAGAAAATAATATTGAAAGTGGTAAAATTTTGGATTTGAATAAACAAGGCATTAAAATAAAATGTGAAGATGGTTTTGTGTATATTAAAAAAACTATCCCAAGCATAAAACTTAAGAAAGGTATGTACTTATAATCTAAAAATAATGAAAAAAATACTATTTATCGCTCCACATGCTGATGATGAAACTTTAGGTTGTGGAGGAATTATTCATAAATTTAAGTCAGAAAATTGTAAAATTTATTGGCTTCTAGCGACAAAAAAAAAAATTAAAAAAAAAACTGAACTTATAAAAAGAGAAAAGTTGATAACTAAAGTAAAACAAAAATATAAGTTTAATAATCTTTTTCAATTATCATATTTTGCTTCTGATTTAAGTTTTAAAAACTTGAGCACATTAACTGATGATATAAGAAATATAATTAATTTGAAGAAAATAGATACAATATTTACCTGCTATTCAGAAGATACACATTCAGATCATTTTTTTGTTTCAAAAGCAAGTTTATCCTCATCAAAAATATTTAGAACACCATCAATTGAAAAAATTTTTATTTATGAAACTTTATCAGAATCAAATTTGAATTTTTCTAAAAAAGCTAAACAATTTAAAGCAGATTCATATTTTGATATTAGTCGATTCATAAATAAAAAAATTTCAACAATTAAATTATATGAATCAGAGTTTAAAAAACATCCTTTTCCAAGAAGTATTGAGGCAATTAAAGCGCTATCATTGCTTCGAGGCTCTGAAAGTGGTTTTAAATATGCCGAAGCATTTCAGCAAATTTATTCTAGAATTAAATGAAAAATTTCAAAAAATTAACTTTAAAAATAAATAATACGATTCAACAAGCAATAAAAAATTTAGACGAATCTGGTATGAAAATCGTATTAGTAACAAAAAATAATAAATTTATAGGAACTATTACAGATGGAGACATAAGAAGAGGAATCTTACAGGGAATTTCTTTAAAGGCTTCTATTCAAAAAATTTTAAATAAGAATGCAATAGTTTGTGATCCGTCTGTTTTAATAAAAGAACTAAATAGTATTATGATTACAAATGATGTTAATTCAATACCAATAATTGATAAAAATAAAAAAATAGTAGATTTAAAATTTCTTTTTGAAGAAAAACCCATTAATAAAAATCAAATTTCAAATTCAATGGTTATTATGGTAGGTGGCAAAGGAAAAAGATTGATGCCATATACAAAATTTTTACCTAAAACACTTTTAAAGGTAGCCGGCAAACCTATAATTGTACATATAATCGATCGTGCAAAACTTAATGGATATAATAATTTTATATTATCAATTAATCATTTAGGAACTTTAATAAAAAAAGAAATCGGAAATGGAAGAATTTTAAATACTAAGATTAAATATATAAAAGAAAAGAGAAAATTAGGCACTGCTGGCTCATTAAGTCTTATGAAAAAAATTCTTAAAAAAAATTTTATTGTTACAAATGGAGATGTAATTACAGATATAAATTATAATGATTTATTAAAATTTCATATTAAAAATAATTCTGCCGCTACTATGGCAATAAGATCATATGAAATTAAAAATCCTTATGGGGAAATTAAAACAATTGGAAATGAAATAATTGATTATTTTGAAAAACCTATTTACAGATCATATATAAATACTGGAGTATATGCATTTCATCCTAAAATTTTAAAGTTACTTAATTATAATAAAGAAATTTCTATGATACAATTATTTAAAAAAATCAAACAAAAAAAATTAAAAGTTTTAGCTTACCCAATTCATGAAAGATGGATTGACGTTGGAACACCTGAACATTATTTTTCAGCAAAAAAATTTATAGATGATTAAAAAAAAAATACTATGCATAATACCAGCCAGGGGCGGAAGTAAATCAATTAAGAATAAAAATTTACTTAAACTTGGAAAATACTCATTATTAGAGCATGCAATTTTTTTTGCAAAAAAATCAAAAAAATTTAGCAATATTATTTTAAGTTCTGATTCTAATAAAATTTTAAATATTGGATTAAAGAATAAAATAAATGTTATTAAAAGATTAAAGAAAAATAGTACCGATAAATCTCTAGTTGCTGATGCTATTCACGAAATATTAAATTTTTATAAAAAAAAAAAAATTTTTTTTGATGTGGTAGTTTTGTTGGAACCAACATGTCCATTTAGAAAGATTAATCATTTAAAAAGTTGCTTGAAGATACTAATTAATAAAAAAATTGATTCTATTGCAACTTTTAGCAACGCGCTTTTAAATCCTAATAGAGGTTGGAAAATTAAAAAGAATATACCAACTACATTTTTTAAAAATGTTATTCCATGGAAAAATAAACAATCTTTTGATAAAGCGTTTCAATTAAATGGTTCAGTATATGCATTTTCAACTAAGAATTTTAAACCAACTGTCAAAAATCTTCTTTTTGGTAAATCTTTTGCTTTTATATGTAATGAAAATGAAATTTTAATCGATATTGATAATAAAAAGGATTATCTAATTTCAAAACTTTTATTTAAAAATGTCAAAAATAATTAATAGTAATTTTTTTAATTTAGAAAATAAAACAGCTCTTGTGATTGGAGGTGCTGGATATTTAGGTTTTGAAATGTCTAAAGCCCTTTGTTCTATGGGTGCAAAAGTTATAATTGCAAGCAGAGATATTAAAAATTTTAATCACAATATGAAAAAATTGAAGGCAAAATTTAAAAAAAAAAAACAAATAAAATACTTAAAGATAGATATTTCTAATACCAAGTCTATTAATTTATTTTATAAAAATTTAAAAAAAGAATGTAACTCTAAACTTGATATTTTAGTTAATTGTGCATGGAATGGAAAAAAAAATACCCTTGAAAGTATAAATAATAAAGATTGGGATCATGATATAAACATATCGTTATCTTCTACATTCAAAATAACAAAAAAATTATTACCTTTACTGAAGTTATCAAGAGGTAAAATAGTTAATATTGCATCTATGTATGGGCATGTTGCTCCTGATTATAGAATCTATTCAAATAAAAATTTATCTAATCCACCAAGTTATGGAGCTGCTAAAGCAGGTATAATTCAATTAACTAAGTACTTGGCAAGTTATTTATCACCTTTTAATATAAACGTTAATTCAATTAGTCCTGGGGCATTCCCATTTCCATCAACTATAAAAAAATTTCCAAAATTTATAAAAGAATTAAAAAAAAAATCTGTATTAGGAAGAATTGGTTATCCAAAAGATCTAAATGGAGTGATAGTTTTGCTATGTAGTGATGGTGGCAATTATATTAATGGACAAAATATTTGTGTCGATGGTGGTTGGAGTGTTAGGTGATTAAACTAGGTATGATTGGGTATTCAAGATTAAATGGTCACCCATATTCATTCTCTGGAATCATAAATGGAATTGATAATTTATATTTTAAAAATTATGCCAAATGGCCTTTTATTTACAATTATTTATCAAAAAATAAAAAAAATTTAGGTTTTAAAAAGATGAAAATCACTCATATTTGGACTCAAAATTTAAAACTTACAAAAAATATTGCCAGGTCTTGTTTAATCCAAAAGATTTGTAAAAATCCTAGTGAGATGTTAAATGAAATAGACGGGGTAATCATTGCCCGAGATGATTGGAGATCACATAAAAAATTATCCTTACCATTTTTAAAGAGAAATATACCCACTTTTATTGACAAGCCTCTGTCCTTAGAAGAAAAGGAATTGTATTTTTTTAAGCCATATTTAAAAAAGGGAATTTTAATGAGCTGCTCTGGATTGAGATATTCTCAGAAAATAAAAAATAAAAAATTCATCTTACAAAAAATTGGAAAAATTAATTTTATACAAATGCTCGTTATAAATGATCTTGAAAAATATGGCGTTCACATGCTTGAAATTATTAATCAAACAATCAAAATAAATTTTAAAAAGATCATTAAGCTCTCAAAAAAGCATGAATTTTATAAAATAATTTCAAATAATAATATTCCCATTTATCTTAAATGTTTGGGAAAAGTTGAAAAAGTTTTCAAAATTAGTTTTTATGGAAAAAAAGGTAATGTTCATTTTAATATTAATGATAATTTTAAATCTTTTTATAACACACTCAAAAAATTTGAAAAAATGATAAAATTAAAAAAAAATCCAATTAAGTATAAAGATACTTTAAATGTGATGAATACAATTAGGGCTGGTAAAATATCAAATATTAATCAGTATAGAGAAATACGAAATGTTTGATTTAAAAAATAAAATTGTTGTTGTAACTGGTGCTGGTGGATTTTTAGGAAGTTATTTTTGTGAGACCTTAATATCCTTTGGTGCTAATGTTGTTGCTATAGATATAGATAAAAAAAGCTTAAATAATTTAAAAAAATCAATTAAAAACTCAAAATTAAATTTAAATAAAATTTTTTTAATTAAATGTAATATCCTAAATGAATCTGAAATTATAAAGTCAACAAAGAAAATTATCAAAAAGTACAAAAAAATTGATGTTTTAATTAATAATGCAACGTATAGAGCAAATAAATTAAAAAATTTTTACAAACCATTTGAAGATTTTAATTTAAAAGATTGGTCTCAAATTTCTCGGCTAAATAATGATGGTACTTTTTTAATAACCAAACATATTTCAAAACAAATGATCAAAAAACGATCTGGATCAATAATACAAATTGGATCAATTTATAGCCATGTAGCTCCAAATTTTGAAATTTATAAAGACTCATTTTTTAAAGGAAATAAAATTAACTCACCTGCAGTTTATTCTGTAAATAAATTTGGTTTATATGGTTTCACAAAATACCTATCATCTTATCTTGGAAAATATAATATTCGAGTAAACTGTTTAAGTCCCGGGGGAATAGAACAAGGACATACATTAAAATTTAAAAAAAACTATTCATCAAATGTTCCTCTGAATAGAATGGGAAAAATAGATGACTTAAAGAGTATGATAATCTTACTTTCATCATCTGAATCTTCGTTTATTACTGGTCAAAATATATTGATAGATGGTGGATTGTCATGTTGGTAAAAATATGTTTTTAATAAAAAAACCAAAAAAAATAGACTTAAAGACATATAACAGAGGTGTTAATTCGCCTCAAAACTTTTATGGTCTTCCAAAAAAAATATTATTTTGTAAACAATGCACATATACAAATCAAAAACCAAACTCCGAACAAGAATATAAACACAATATAAATAAAAAAAAACCAACTTTAAAAATACAGGCAGATGAAATTTGTAGTGCATGTAAAATTCAAGAAAAGAAAAAAAATATTGATTGGGATAAAAGAAAAAAACTTTTAGAGAAATTATGTGATAAATATAGAAAAAAGAATGGTGAGTTTGATTGTATTGTACCAGGCTCAGGTGGAAAAGACAGTTTTTATGCTGCATTAAAGCTTAAGGAAGAATATGGCATGAATCCATTGACAGTTACAGCTTCTCCACATCTGTATACTGATTGGGGAAGAAAAAATTTTTATTCTTGGTTGGGCAGTGGATTTTCAAATTATTTATTTACACCAAATATAAAAGTGCAAAGATTATTGACAAGACTTTCTTTAGAAAAGCTCTTGCATCCATTTCAACCTTTTATAATGGGACAAATGTACTTTCCTCCAAAAATTGCAAGTCAGTTAGGTATAAATTTAATTTTTTATGGAGAGAATCCTTCGGAATATGGAAATAAGTCTTCAGAAAATGAAGTTCCAACAAAAAATATTAATTATTTTACAACAAAAAATCATAAAAATATTTTTATATCTGGTTTAAAAATTTCTGATTTAGAAAAAAAATTTAAATTAAGCAAAAACGATTTATATCCCTATTTACCTTTAAAAAGAAAAGAAATAGGAAAAAAATTAAATGTTCAGTATTTAGGTTTCTATATTCCTTGGCATCCTCAAGAATGTTATTATTATGCATCTCAAAAGGGTGGTTTTGAAGTTTCTCCAGAAAGAAATGTAGGTACTTACAGCAAATATGCATCTCTTGATGATAAAATGGATGATCTTCATTGGTATACAACATTTATTAAATTTGGCATTGGTAGAGCCACTTATGACTCTTCTCAGGAGATCAGAAACAAAGAAATAACAAAAGAAGAGGGATTAAATTTAGTTAAAAAATATGATGGGGAATATCCTGCAAGGTTTGAAAAAGAAATTTTTGAATATCTAACAATCAGTCAAGATGATTATGGAGATATTTCAAAACTTTTTGAAAAAAACAAGATGGATAGAAATTATTTTAATTCATTATGTGATCAATTTAGATCTCCTCATATCTGGTATAAAGAAAACAATAAGTGGAAAATTAGAAAATAAATTTAGCATTGACAATGAATAAACTTAGAATCATCTCAAGACTAGATGTAAAAAATGAATATTTAATTAAAGGTATTCACCTTGAGGGTTTGCGAAGAATTGGAAACCCAAATGAATTTGCACTAAAATATTATAATCAAGGGATTGATGAAATTTTAATTTCAGATGTGGTTGCTAGTCTTTATGACAGAGACTCGATTTTAAAAGTTATAAATTATATAGCACAAAATGTTTTTGTGCCTATTTGTGTCGGCGGAGGGATACGATCTGTAAATGATGCAAAATTATTACTTAGAAATGGTGCAGATAAAATTTTTTTAAATACTGCAGCAATAAAAAAACCTGATTTAATAACTAAACTTTCAAAAATTTATGGAAAGTCGACCGTGGTAGTATCCATTGAGGCAAAAAGAAAACTTAATAAATGGTTTGCATTTACAAAAAACGGAAGAGAACCTACAGGACTAGACGTAATTAAATGGGCTAAAAAAGCTGAAATATTAGGCGCTGGAGAAATTTTGATTACTTCTATAGATCAAGAAGGTACACAAAAAGGATTTGATACCAATTTATTAAAAGAGATTATGAAAGTAATTAATATTCCAGTCGTAGTAAGTGGAGGAATGGGGAAATTAGAAGATCTAAAAAATTTGGTTAAACTTAAACCTAGCGGAATTGCTTTAGCATCAGTGCTGCATTATGAAAAGTTAGATATTAAAGATATAAAAAAATATATTGCTGACAAATTAAAAGTTAAAGTAAGAAGTGAAAAATAAAGTAATTATAATTGATTACGGATTGGGAAATCTTTTAAGCCTCAAAAGAGCAATTGAAGCTGTAGGTTATGACTCAAAAATATCAGATTCAAAAAAAGAAATTGAAAATGCAAAAATTTCAATTTTACCCGGTGTTGGATCTTTTCAAAATGGAATGGAAAATATTGAAAAAAAAAAATTAAGAGAAAATATTGTTAATACTGTAAAAAAAGGAAATAACTTATTAGGTATATGTCTAGGAATGCAATTGTTCTTTAATAGCAGTGAAGAAAGTAAAAAAAAAATTAAAGGACTAGGCCTTATAGATGGAAAGATTTTAGATTTAAAAAAAAAATTAAAAAATAATGATGCAAGAGTACCTCACATTGGATGGGCATCCTTTGAAAGACTTAAATTTAAGAAAAATTTTTTTTTAAAGTTAAATAAAAAGGATGATATGTATTTTATTCATTCATATTATGCAAATCCAAAAAACAATCATCACATTTTAGCCACTACAAAATATTTTAATATTTCTATTCCGTCTATTGTAAATAATAATAATATAACTGGCTTTCAATTTCATCCAGAAAAAAGTGGTTTAAAAGGTTTAAAATTATTAAGGAGTTATCTTGATGAAAATAATTAAAATTTTATTTAGTTTAGATTTTAGCATACCTTGTAAAACAAATTTTATTTTTTTTGGTAAAAATTCTTATTTAAATTTAAGAGATTTAAAAGTATTCGATAATTTTAACCCTTTATTTTTGATGTCAGAAAAATTAAATGTCATAATATTATTTAAAACATTTTTTAAAAGTGGCTTCAAAGAAATCAAAAAGAATTATTTAAAGAACTATATTATTGAAATTAAACCATCAATTATAGTAAATTTTACTGATAACTATTATCAATTCTATGAAATGTACAATTTTTTTAAACAGAGAAAAATCATTTCTGTTTCAATTCAAAATGGTATGAGAACTATTGTAGGCGATATATTCAATCTATTTAATAAAAAAGAGAAAGATTTAGGTTGTGACTACCTACTTACAATGAATGACTCCACAGGAAGTAAATATCTTGAATTTATAAATTCTGAAAATATTGTAATTGGCTCAATCAGAAATAATAAATACAAAAAAATAGAAAATAAAAAAAAAAAGAATATAGTGTTCATTTCACAATTTAATAAAAATATAATTGATAATGGATTTTTAGATTTAAAAACAAATAAAATTTTTTCTGGTGAAAACTTTTATAAAGCGGAAAAAATTGTATTAGAATTTTTGGTAAATTTTTGCAAGAAAAATAGTTTCAAACTTGTAATTGCATCAAATGGTTTGTCAAAATTTGAGGACGAATACAATTTTTTTTCATCAATTGTAAATAATAAGATAGATTTTAATCTAATAAAAAAAGAGGATGAGTATTCAACTTACCGACTTTGTGACAGTTCAGAGTATACGGCATTTATAGAGAGCACTATTGGATATGAGTCATTTTCAAGAAAAAATAAAATATTAGGTTTTTCAATAAGAGGAAATTTTTTAGAACAAACTCAAGGCCATTCTTTTTGTTGGCCAAATCTTAAAATTAGTGAAGGACCTTGTTGGACCTCTAAAAATGATATTAATGAATTTGAGAGAATCGGAAATTTCATCCTAAATTCAGATATAAATACGTGGAACAGGATCTTTGAACAATATTTGAACAAAATAATGGTGTATGATGAAAATAATTTAGCATTAAACAATTTTATAAAAAAAATAAAAAGTAATTAATTTATGATTAATAAATCATCATTTCTAATAACAGGTGGGACAGGGAGTTTTGGTCAGGAATTTTTAAAATATCTGCTGGATATAGCAAAAGTCAAAAAAAGAATAATTATATTTAGCCGTGATGAATTTAAACAATTTGAAATGAAAAAAAAATTTAACCCATCTAAATATCCCAACTTAAGATATTTCATAGGAGATGTAAGAGACAAAAATAGATTAGATAGAGCACTTTCAAATATTGATATAATTGTGCATGCTGCAGCTTTAAAGCAAGTTGATGTTGGCGAATACAACCCAACAGAATTTATCAGCACAAATATTATTGGAGCGCAAAATATAATTGAGGCTTCTATCTCAAATAAAGTTAAGAAAATTCTTGCTTTATCGACAGACAAAGCAGCGGCTCCAATTAATCTTTATGGAGCAACAAAATTATGCAGTGATAAACTATTTATTAGTTCAAATTTATATTCAGGAAAAAAACTTAAAACCTCAGTCGTTAGATATGGAAATGTATTTAGGTCAAGAGGTTCTGTAATACCAGTATTCGAAAAACAAAAAAATAAAAAATATTTTACTGTAACGCATAAAGAAATGACAAGATTTAATATTACAATTTCAGAAGCAGCAAAAAAGGTATATTATTATTTAAACAATTCGTTAGGAGGAGAAATTTTTGTACCAAAACTTAATTCTTATAAAATTCTTGATGTGGCAAAATCAATTAACCCAAAAAATAAAATTAAAATTATTGGAGTAAGACCAGGTGAAAAAATTCATGAAGAATTAATTACTTCTAATGACGCATTCAATACTATTGAGTATAAAGATGGCTATATAATACTTCCAACATTTGAATTGTATGGATTAAAAAAGTATTTGAATCATTATAAAGGTAAAAGAGTTAAAAAAAATTTTTCATATGCATCGAATTCGCTTAATAAATACCTTTCAGTTAGCCAATTAAAGAAACTTATTTCCGATAAGTTTTAATGAAAAGTTTTGAAAAGTTAACTAAAAAAAAAAATTTAAAAATAATCAATTTTTTAGATACTTTAAATTTAAAGAAAAAAAAAACATATTCATCATTATTAGAAAATAACTTTTTTTTTTCAAAAGATTTAAATAAAAAACAAAAAAATTTTCTTAAAAGAAAATTAAAAATTTTTGAAAAAAAAATATTATTTAAATTAAGTAAATCTTTAAACGAAATCCATAATACTAAATATTCATTAAAATTTTGGGATATTTTACTGGGCCATTGGATAAATTATTATGTAAGTTCAGTTTACAGACATTATTCAAATATAAATCATGTAAATAAAATTAATAAAATTAAAGTTAAAAATTTAGTAAAAGGTGATTTTAATTTTACAGTTTATGGAACTGAGGATTTTATATTTTTAACAAATAATTTTAATTGGAATCGTAATATTATTTTTCAAATTTCTAACCAATTAAAATCGTATAGCCAATATTATAATACAAAATTTTCTGTTAAAAAAAGTTTTGAGATTAAAAGAGATGTTCAGATAAATTATCTAAATTATAAAAATATTTTAAAAAAATTATATAATTTTTTATGTGAATTTTTAAAAAATGATAATGAACCACTTATACTAGGCACTTATTTAAGTAAGATTGATGATTTTTTATTGAAATTAAGATATTCATTTTTGCCAAAATATTGGCTGCAAAAAAAATTTATAAGAATTAAAAAAGATAAAGAAAAAAGATTAATACTTTATAGGAAAATGACATCTTTCAAGTATAATAATAAACTTGAAAAGATATTGTGTGATTTAGCACATGATAATTTACCAACATTTTTTTTGGAAGGTTTTAAAAAAAACCTATCTTTAATAATGTCAATTAACTGGCCTAAAAAACCAAAATTTATCTTTACAAGTAATAATTTTGAAACAGATGAAATATTTAAACTATACAGCGCAATAAATATCGAAAAAAAAACAAAATATATTGTTGGCCAACATGGAAACATTTATGGTACACATTTTTGCAGTTCAAATTACACTGAAATTAGAACCTCAGATAAATTTATTAGTTGGGGCTGGAAAACACATAAAAAAGTAACTCCCGCATTCATGTTTTCAAAAAAAAATAATAATATTTTTCCAAGCCGAAGTGGAAAAATATTATTTATTATTTCACCTCATTTTCACAATTACTATACATACAATAAATATAGTAACATGGTTTACAAACTTAAAAAAAACATCGAATTATTAAACAATCTTCCAAAAAATATTAAAGATAGTATTTTTATAAGAATAATACCAAGTCAAACGAAAAAAGAATTAAAGAAATTTTTTTATAGGAATGATCTGTTTTTTTTAGATCATGAATTTTTTTTAAGGAAATATGTCAAAAATATTCAATTTGATAAAAGAGATAAAAAATTAGAGCATATACTTGGAGATTATAGTTTGGTATTACATAATTATGATGGGACAAGCTTTAATGAAACTGCATATTATAATTTCCCGTCATTAGCATTGTGGTATTCTTCACTAGATAATTACACATCAAGTGCCAAAAAAATTTATAAAAATTTATTTAGAAATAATATTATTCATTTTACCAATGATAGTGTAAATACTTTTTTACAAAAAAATTTTAAAGATTATTACTTAAATTGGTGGAATAATAAGAAGGTAAAATTATCTATGAAAAATTTTAATGATATGTATGCTCAAAGAAATAAAACTAATAATAAGATTGCCGATTTCTTATACAATGTAACAAAATGAAAAATAAATATTTTAAATCGATAGATCCTAAAAAAACAAAACCAGCAAATTTTAAAGACCTTGAATTATTTAAAAACAAATTAATAAAACTTTCAAAAAAAATACATAAAGAAAAATTTATTAAGATTAAAAATTGTTTAATTTGCAATTCAAAAAAATTAAAAAAAATTTTTAGTTCTAGAAAATTTCAATGGATGGAATGTATAAAGTGTGGTCATCATCAAAAAAATTCAATGCCTAAATATGAAACACTACTGCAGTTTTATAACGATGAAACTGTAGAAAATTATTTAAATGAAATTAATATTAACTATAGACTTAAAACTTTGACTATACCTAAATATAATTTTATTAAAAAATTTATTTCTAAAAATAAAAAGAAAAGATGGCTTGATTTAGCATCAGGACTTGGGGATATGCCTTACTTATTAAAAAAAAGAGGTTGGCATGTTATTTCAACTGAAATTTATGAACCATTTATAAAGTTTGCAAAAAAAAAATTGAAGGTCAATCACACAAATTTATTATTAGATCAGTATCTAGAATATCACCAGAAAAATGGCCTTAAAAAGTTTAGTGTAGTTGGAGCTTTGGGTTATTTTGATATTTTACCTAACCCACTTGAGCACGCTAAAATGATTAATAAACTTCTAGAAAAAAAAGGAACAATCGCAGTAAATATACCGATTAATGACTCCGTTTCAGGTTTTTTAACAAGTACGTTTCCCGAAGACTCATTAAGACAAATTACTCCGATGGATTTTTCAGTGTTTTCAAAAAAATCTATCTTTAAA
>MDTG01406781.1_pt1 | contig 32716 bp, 45 predicted proteins | sample 811421 | NCBI WGS metagenome assembly MDTG01 (sample SAMN05326645, study PRJNA326480) | marine metagenome | isolation source: seawater | place: Pacific Ocean: South East | collected 2011
AATTATCAAAGGTATGGGTGAACTTCATCTAGATATTATAGTTGATAGGATGAAAAGAGAATTTAAAGTTGAAGCGAATATAGGAGCTCCTCAAGTAGCTTATAGAGAAACAATATTAGGCACTTCAGAGGTAACATACATTCATAAAAAACAAAGCGGTGGTGCAGGTCAATTTGCGAAAGTAACCTTAAGCGTTGAACCTTTGGAACCTGGCAAAGGTCGAGAAGTAGAAAATAAAATAAAAGGAGGAGCAATTCCAAAAGAATTCATTCCCGGCGTAGAAAAGGGTGTTGAAAGCGTTGCTGAAAGTGGAATTCTTGCTGGCTTTCCATTAATAGATTATAAAGTCACAATTATTGATGGTTTACATCACGATGTAGACTCTAGTGTTTTAGCTTTTGAGATTGCATCTAGAATGTGTTTTAGGGAAGCTTGTACGAAAGCAACATTAAAATTACTAGAACCAATGATGAAAGTAGAAGTAGTTACTCCAGAAGACTTTATGGGGGATGTAATAGGAGACCTTAACAGCCGAAGAGGTCAAGTTGCGTCTACTGAACCTAGAGGAAATGCAACAGCAGTAAATGCTACAGTGCCTTTAGCAAATATGTTTGGATATATAAATAACTTAAGATCATCCACTCAAGGAAGAGCACAATATACAATGCAGTTTAGTCATTACGATAAGGTTCCTCAAAATGTACAAGATGAGGTAACAAAAAAATTAGCTTAATTATGGACAAACAAAATATAAGAATACATTTAAAAGCATATGACAATAAAATCTTAGATTTATCTACAGAGGAAATTGTTAATACCGCAAAACGTACAGGAGCTCAAGTTAAAGGTCCAATACCTCTTCCTACTAGAATAGAAAGATACACTGTTCTACGTTCACCTCATATCGATAAAAAAAGTAGAGAACAATTTGAGTCACGTACTCACAAAAGATTAATAGATATAATAGAACCAACCCCGCAAACTGTAGAAGCTTTAATGAAATTAGATTTAGCCTCTGGAGTAGATATTGAAATAAAAATTTAATTATGACTTTAGGATTAATAGGAACAAAATTAGGAATGACTAGAGAGTTTATTAAAACAGGACAATCTGTTCCTGTAACAGTAATTAAAATTGAAAAAGCTAGAGTAATGGATGTAATTACTGCAGAAAAAAGAGGTTATTCAGCTGTAAAAGTTGGTTTCTTTAAAGTTAAAAATTCTAAAATCAAAAAACAAATGAAAGGTTATTTTGCCAAAAAAAAGACAGAGCCAAAAAAAATCCTTAAAGAATTCAGAGTAGATAAAACTGAGGATTTTAAAGAGGGAAATGAATTTGGTTTAGAGATTTTTAAAGATAAAAAATTTTTAGATGTTAGGGCAAAAACTATTGGTAAAGGTTTTGCTGGAGTAATGAAAAGATGGAATTTTGGAGGTTTAAGAGCTTCTCACGGAGTATCTGTATCTCATAGATCTCACGGATCTACCGGCCAAAGACAAGATCCAGGCAAAGTATTTAAAGGAAAAAAAATGGCAGGACATATGGGTGATAAATATAGGACCATGTTAAACCTAGAAGTAATAAAATCCGATCCCGAAAATAGTTTAATTTATTTAAGAGGATCAATACCTGGTTCAAAAAATTCAACAGTTTTACTTAGAGAGTCAGTCAAAAATGTAAGAAGAAAAACTTTAGTAGAAAAAATTGAAAGTAAAATAAAAGCAGCTCAAGCTTCTAAAGGAAAGAAGAAATAAGATGAAAATACAAGAATTAAATATATCTGGAGGAAAATCAGAAATGATCGAAGTTTCTGATAAGCTGATAAAACTTAAAGTAAATCACAAGCTAATTAAGTCAGTGATAGACTGGCAATTTAATCATCTAAAACCAAGAACAGCGAAAACTAAACAAAGAAATGAAATTAGGGGATCTACGAAAAAAATAGTTCCGCAGAAAGGTAGCGGAGGAGCTAGACATGCTAGTAAAAAAGCTCCTCTTTTTGTAGGAGGAGGAGTTGCCCATGGACCTAAAGGCGCAGTTTATAAAATTAAAAAGATAAATAAAAAAGTAAGAAGATTAGCTTTGGCTCAAACATTATCAAAAAAAAATATCGATAAAAATCTACATATACTTGCAGATGTGAAGAAAGAAGTAAAAAAAACGAAAGAATTTAATAACTTTTTAATAAAAAACAAAATGTCTAGTACTTTAATAGTTTCAGATAAAGAGTCAGAAAAAAATATTTTAAAGTCTGCAAGAAATATAAAGAATGTAAAAATTATTAATGAAGATGGGGCGAATGTTTATGATTTATTAAAGTATAAAAGTGTAATTTTGACTACTAGCTCAATTAAAAAGATAGAAAACAGGATATTAAATGAAAAAAATTAACTTTATAGATTCTATTAGACAACCAATAATTACTGAAAAGGCTACTATCCTGTCTGAATATAATAAAACTGTGTTTAAAGTACATAAAGGGGCTAATAAAAAAATAATTAAAAAAAATATAGAAAAACTGTTTAAAGTAAACGTAATTAAAATAAATATAATTAACACAAAAACTAAAAAAAAATTAAAACAAGGAAAAATGTCTACTAAAAGTGGATATAAGAAAGCAATAGTAACATTAAAAAAAGGTCAAAGTATAGACCTAACAACTGGAATTTAAAAGATGGCATTAAAAACATTTAAACCTTATACAAAATCTAACAGAGGAACTGTTATAGTGGATAAAAGTTTTCTTTGGAAAGGATCATCTTATAAACCTTTAACAAAAGGCCAAAAATCATCTGGTGGTCGAAACAACTATGGAAGAATAACTTCAAGACATTTGGGCGGAGGACAAAAACATAAGTTTAGAATAATTGATTTTTTAAGAAAAAAGAAAAACATTTCAGCTACAGTTGAAAGAATAGAATATGATCCAAATAGAACTGCTTATATAGCCTTAATTAAGTATGAAGATGGGGTAAAAAATTATATTTTGTGTCCTCAAAAACTTAGTGTTGGCGATAAAATTAGTTCAGGCAAAAATGTTGAAATTAAGATAGGAAATTGTTTAGAATTAAAAGACATACCTCCAGGAACTTCTGTTCATAATGTAGAGTTATTACCTGGTAACGGTGGAAAATTAGCTAGATCAGCTGGTTCATCAGTTACTCTTTCTGGTTACGATGGTGACTATGCAATTATAAAACTATCATCTGGGGAAACAAGGAAAGTTAGAAGTGAATGTGTAGCAACTATAGGCGTAGTATCAAATCCAGATCAAAAAAATATAAAAATTGGTAAAGCAGGAAGGAATAGATGGAAAGGTAAAAGACCTCAGTCTAGAGGAGTAGCGATGAATCCTGTTGACCATCCTCACGGAGGTGGTGAAGGAAAAACATCAGGAGGTAGAAGCCCTGTTTCTCCTTGGGGACAGTCCGCAAAAGGATTGAAAACAAGAAGACCTAAAAGAAGTGATAAACTTATAATAACTAGAAGGAAAAAAAGAAAATAATTATGGCTAGATCTATTTGGAAAGGTCCATTTGTTCATCCAAGTTTATTAAAAAAGATAGACAAACTTAAAGGATCAACAAACTCAAAACCAATTAAAACTTGGTCAAGAAACTCTACAATTATTCCAGATTTTGTAGGTAAAAGCTTTTTAATTCATAATGGAAAATCTTTTATTCCTATAACTATATCTGAAGAAATGGTAGGACATAAACTTGGTGAATTTGCACCAACTAGAATCTTTAAAGGTCATACTCCTGCAGATAAAAAAGCAGCAGCTGAAACTGGAACTTCAACTGGAGCAGCTAAACCTTCAGCACCGGGAGCAACTACACCAACACCAACAGGGGCAGCAGATGGAAAAAAATAATACATCAGTTAAAGCTGTAAATAAAAATGTAAGATCAAGTCCGAGAAAAATTGCGCTAGTATTAGATTATATTCGAGGAAAAAAGGCTGATATAGCTTTAAGAGATTTAAATTTTACAAGAAAAAAAATAGCTTTAGATATTAGCAAAACAGTAAAATCAGCAATCGCTAATGCTGAGAATAATCATCAATATGATATTGATAATTTGTTTGTTAAGGAAGCTTACGTGGGAAAATCATTGGTAATGAAAAGATTTAGACCACGAGCCAAAGGAAGAGCAAGCGGTATTAAAAAACCTTTTAGTAGAATTACAATAATACTAGAAGAAAAAAAAGGAGTTAAACATGGGCCAAAAAATTAATCCAATAGGTTTTCGTCTTGGTATTAACAGAGGTTGGGATTCTACCTGGTTTGCTAAAAAAAAGGAATTTGGAAAGTACCTTATTGAAGACTTTAAAATAAGAGAATATGTTAAAAAGAATATTGTAAATTCAGGTGTTTCTGAAATAATAATAGAAAGATCTTCAAAGAAATGCACAGTCTCTATACACACATCTAGACCAGGCTTTGTTATTGGAAAAAAAGGTGCAGATATAGAAAAAATTAAAAACAATATTTCTAAAATTACTGAAAGTGACGTTTCGGTAAATATTAAAGAAATTAAAAAACCAGAGTTAAATGCAAATTTGGTTGCAGAAAATATAGCTCAACAATTAGTAAAAAGAATAGCTTATAGGAGAGCCATGAAAAGAGCGATGCAATCAGCAATGAGACTAAACGCTAAGGGCATTAAGGTAATGGTTAGCGGAAGATTAGCCGGCAATGAAATAGCACGAACAGAATGGTTAAGAGACGGCAGTATTCCTTCACACACTTTAAGAGCAAACATAGACTATGGATTTGCTGAAGCTCTTACAACTTATGGAATCATAGGTATAAAAGTTTGGATTTATAAAGGTGAGTTATTTGAAAAAGATATTGATAAAGAAAAAATGGAAAGAGTAAAAAATGTTACAGCCAACAAGAACTAAATATAGAAAAGCGTTTAAAGGAAGAATACACGGATCCTCTACAAGAGGAGCCATATTAAATTATGGACAATATGGTTTAAAAGCTATGGAGCCAGAGAGAATAATAGGTAAACAAATAGAGGCAGCTAGAGTTGCATTAACAAGATATATGAAGAGAACCGGTAAAGTTTGGACTAGAATATTTCCTAACATTCCAGTATCGAAAAAACCAACTGAAGTAAGAATGGGAAAAGGAAAAGGATCTCCAGAATATTATGCATGTAGAGTTAAACCAGGAAGAATAATTTTTGAAGTAGATGGTGTTACAGAAGAAACTGCTAAGGAAGCATTATATAAAGCATCAGCTAAACTTCCAATTAAAACTAAATTTATAAAAAGATAATATGAAAAATAAAAAAGAAGAAAAAAAATTGACAAAAGACCAGACAACTAAAAAAATATTAACTTTAAAAAAAGATTTATTTAATATTAGATTTAAAAAAATTAATGGTCAAATAGACAATCCAGCTCAATACAATTTAATAAAAAAAAATATTGCGAGACTAAACTCCAACCTAAAGAATATGAAATGACGAAAAAAGTTTTAAAAGGAAAAGTAACAAGTTCAAAAAATAACAAAACCATTGTTGTTGAAGTTACGAGAAAATTCAAACATCCTTTTTACGCTAAAGTAATCTCTAGATCAAAAAAATATCACGCTCATGATGAAAAAAATAAATTTAAAGAGGGAGACAACGTAGAAATTATGGAGTGTAAACCTATATCTAAAAAAAAAACATGGGAAGTAAAAGATAGATGATACAAATACAAACGGAACTTTTAGTAGCAGATAACACAGGGGCAAGAAGAGTAGAGTGTGTTAAAGTTTTAGGTGGTTCTAAAAGAAGATATGCAGCTGTGGGTGATCTAATTGTTATAAGTGTAAAAGATGCAATACCAAAAGGGAAAGTGAAAAAAGGTTCTGTACACAAGGCTGTGGTTGTAAGAACAAAAAAAGAAATTTTTAGAGACGATGGATCAAAAATTAAATTTGATACAAATGCTGTGGTTTTAACTGACGAAAAAGGTGAACCGATTGGCACTAGAATATTTGGGCCAGTGACAAGAGAGTTAAGAGTTAAAGGTCATACAAAAATAATTTCTTTAGCTCCGGAGGTAATATAGTTATGTTAGTTTTAAAAAAAGGAAATCAAGTAAAAATAATTGCCGGTAAAGATAAAGGAAAAACAGGTGAAATTATTGAAATTAATAGAAAGTTAAATGCTGTTAAGGTAAAAGCTATTAATCTTATTAAAAAACATTTAAAGCCAACTAAAGAAAATAAAGGTGGAATAATATCAAAAGAAAGTTTTATTCATCAGTCAAACGTTAAAAATATAGATTTAAAGAAACAAGTAACTAAAAAGAAAAAATAATGAACGCAAGATTAAAAGAAATGTACGATAAGGAAATCACATCAAAATTGATGAGTAAACTTAACTATAAAAACAAACATCAAGTTCCAAAACTATCAAAAATAGTTATAAATATGGGACTTGGTCAAGATGCCTCCGATGGAAAGAAAATAAAATCATGCTCAGAAGATATGGCTTTAATAGCCGGACAAAAAGCAGTAGTAACTAAATTTAAAAAGTCTATTGCAAATTTTAAAACTCGTAAAGGATCTAATGCAGGTGTTAAGGTTACATTAAGATCAACAAAGATGTATGAATTTTTAGATAGACTAGTGAATATTGCCCTTCCTAGAATAAAAGACTTTAGAGGCTTAAGCCCAAAAGGAATAGATAAATCAGGTAACTATAGTTTTGGTGTTAAAGAACATATAATTTTTCCAGAAGTAAATTTTGACAAAGTAGATAAAATTAGAGGTATGGATATAACATTAGTAACAAATAGTAACTCTAAAGAAGCTACTTTAGAATTGCTTAAAGAATTTAATTTTCCGTTAACAATAAAAAAAAAGAACTGAGGTAATATGGCAAAAACTAGCGCAGTACAAAGAAATTTAAAAAGAATAAGATTGAGTAAAAAATATTATAAAAAAAGAATGGAATTAAAAAAAATAATTAATAATAAAAAATTACCATTATCAGATAGGTTTGCAGCTCAACTTAAATTAAATAAATTACCTAAAAATTCTTCAAAAATAAGAATTAGAAATCGTTGTGAGATAACCGGAAGACCTCATGGCGTATACAGAAAACTAAAAATATCAAGAATCGCTCTAAGAGATATGGCTTCCTCTGGAAAAATTCCTGGTATGGTAAAATCTAGCTGGTAGGAGAAAATATGAGTTTAATGGATCCAATAGGAGATATGTTTACTAGAATAAGAAATGGACAAATGCGTTCGCTGAACACTATAGACGTACCTGCTTCTAATTTTAGATTGCAAATTTTAGAGGTTTTAAAGTCAGAAGGCTTTATAACTAATTTTTTTGTAGAAAAGAAAGAAAATAATAAAAAGAATTTAAAAGTTGACCTTAAGTATTATGAAGGAGTTCCTGTCATTAAGGAAATCAAAAGAGTTTCAAAGCCGGGAAGACGTGTATATTCAAGAGCAACAAGTATACCAAAATTTCAAAATGGTTTGGGTGTGTCAATTCTTTCTACCCCAAAAGGTGTTATGACAGATAATGAAGCAAGAAAAAATAATCTTGGTGGTGAAATAATTTGTAGGGTATTTTAATGTCTAAAATAGGGAAAAAAAATATAGCATTACCAAAAGACTCATCTATAAAAATAGATAAGGACAAACTAACAGTTACAGGTCCCAAAGGATCAAAGGAATTAAGTATTAATGAAAAAATTTTTTCATCAATGGTTAATGACAAGAATGAATTTCAAATTCTTCCGCTAGAAAAAAAAATTGACAAAAAAACATCTATTCTTTGGGGTACTTACAGAAGTTTGGTAAATAATGCAGTAAAAGGAGTTTCAGTCGGCCACGATAAAATCTTAGATATAACTGGAGTTGGATTTAGAGCTAATTTAAAAGGAGAAATGCTAAATTTACAGCTAGGATTTAGTCACGACATAAACTTTAAAATACCAAAGGGAATAAAAATTACTGTTGAAAAACAAACAATATTAAAAATATCTGGTGTTGATAAAGAATTAGTCTCTAAAGTAGCCGCAGACATTAAAAACTTAAAACCTGTAGAGCCTTATAAAGGTAAGGGCATTAAAGAAAGAAATCAGTTTGTACTTAGAAAAGAAGGTAAAAAGAAATAAAATGAAAAAATTATCAAAAAGTATTAAAAGAAAATATAGAAATAGAAAAAAACTTAAGTCTGTTAATGTAAACAGATATAGAGTTTCTGTCTTTAAATCTTTGAATAATATTTCTGCTCAAATAATTGACGATAAAATTAATAAAACACTTGTTTCAGCATCGTCAATTGAAAAAGATATTAAAAAAAACAAAAAAAAGAAAATCGATACTTCAAATTTATTAGGAGAAATCCTGGCAAAAAGAGCAATAGAAAAAAAAATCAACAAAGTATATTTTGATCGTGGACAAAATAAATATCATGGCAGGATAAAAGTCTTTGCAGACTCATTAAGAAAAAACGGATTGGAATTTTAAATGGCTGAACAAAAAAAAATAGAAAGTGATTTTAAAGAAAAATTAGTTGCAATTAATAGAATTACAAAAGTTGTAAAAGGAGGTAGAAGATTTGGATTTGCTGCTTTAGTAGTAGTAGGCGATCAAAAAGGATCAGTTGGCATAGGACAAGGCAAATCAAAACAAGTGCCTGATGCCATTAAAAAAGCAACCGAAGTGGCAAAACGAAATCAAGTTAAGATTCCCTTGAAAGAAGGAAGAACATTACACCATGATGTTAGAGGTAAAAATGGATCTGGAAAAGTCTTCATGAGATCTGCTCCTGCAGGAACAGGCATAATAGCAGGAGGTCCTGTAAGGTCTGTTTGTGAGGTTTTAGGAATTCAAGATATAGTTGCTAAGTCATTAGGTTCTGCTAACCCACATAATTTGTTAAAAGCTTGTGTTCAAGGTCTTTTATCACAAAGTTCACCAAAAATTCTTTCAGCAATCAGAGGTAAAAAAATTTCTGATATAATTCAAAAGAGAGAGAACAGCTAATGAATTTGAACAAATTAATTAAAACAAATATTAAAAAGATTAGACCTGGCAGAGGAATAGGTTCTGGAAAAGGAAAAACGTCTGGACGAGGACACAAAGGTCAAAAATCTAGATCGGGAGTAGCAATAAAAAGTTTTGAAGGTGGTCAAATGCCTCTTTACAGAAGATTACCAAAAAGAGGTTTTAGATCTTTATTTAATAATAGTTTAGCTATTGTTAATTTATCTTCATTACAAAAGTTTTGCGACAATAAAAAAATCGATGAAAATAAAAATATAGACTTAAAGTTGTTAAAAGATAAAAAAATTATAAGTAAAAAATATGAAAAATTAAAAATTTTAGGCTCTGGTGAGATTAAAAAGAAATTTATTATTACTGCAAATTTTGCTTCTAAACAAGCTCAATCAAAAATTGAGAAGGCTGGCGGTAAACTTAATATAACAAAAAAATAAAACTTTATATGTCTAGTGAAAACATTAGAGCTGGTGCCTTTAGTCAAGCTGGAGATTTAAAAAATAGAATTCTATTTACAGTTTTACTATTGATTGTTTATAGGCTTGGAACTTACGTACCTTTAGCAGGAATAGATCCTTTAGCATTGAAAGAAATAATGGCCCAAAGCCAAAAAGGTTTGCTTGGTATGTTTAATATGTTTTCGGGTGGCGCTGTAACAAGAATGGCAATATTTGCTTTAGGAATCATGCCATATATTTCAGCTTCTATTATAGTTCAATTATTAACAGGTGTTTCCGATTATTTTAAGAATCTAAAGGCCCAAGGAGAAATTGGCAGAAAAAAAATTACACAAATTACTCGATACGGAACAGTTTTTATATCATGTTTACAAGGTTATGGAGTTTCAGTAGGTTTAGAAAATGCTGGTTCAATAGTTCTTGAACCAGGATTATATTTTAGATTGATGACAACAGTATCTTTAGTTGCAGGTACAACGTTTTTAATGTGGCTAGGAGAGCAAATAACTTTAAGAGGAGTAGGTAATGGTATTTCTCTAATAATTTTTTCTGGAATAGTGGCAGAAATACCTAGGGCCCTAGCTTCTACATTCGAACTAGGAAGAACCGGAGCATTATCTGCAGTTATGATAGTTGGAATATTTATTCTAGTTATTTTTACTGTTTTGTTTATTGTTTTCTTTGAGAGAGCAATGAGAAAAATTCTAATTAATTATCCTAAGAGGCAAGTTGGAAATAAAATTTATGGAGGTGAGTCGTCTCACTTGCCATTAAAAATAAACACTGCAGGTGTAATACCAGCAATATTTGCGTCTGCTCTTTTATTGTTACCTATAACATTGACAAATTTTGGATTTTCAGAATCAGAAAATTTTTTAAAAATTTCTTCATTATTTACTCAAGGTCAACCATTGTACATGCTCCTTTATGCTTCAGGAATTATATTTTTTGCTTTTTTTTATACGTCAATAGTTTTTAATCCGAAAGAAACATCAGAAAATTTAAGAAAATATGGAGGATACATTCCAGGCATAAGGCCAGGGGAAAGAACTGCTGAGTATATAGAAAGTATTTTGATAAAGTTGACTACAATTGGATCGCTTTATTTAACTTTTGTATGTTTAATGCCAGAATTTTTAATTGCAAAGTATCCTATTCCTTTTTATTTAGGTGGAACGTCAATTTTAATTGTTGTAGTAGTAGCTATGGATACAGTTACACAAGTTCAGACTAGACTCATGAGTTCTCAGTATGAATCTTTAATTAAAAAATCAAAATTTGGAAAGTAAAATATTGAAAAATGAATATAATTATATTTGGTCCCCCGGGAGCAGGCAAGGGAACTCAATCAGACTTTATAGTAAAAAAATATAATCTTTTTCAAGTTTCAACCGGCAAAATATTAAGAGAAGAAATTAAAAACAATACTGAAGTAGGTCAAAAAATTTCATCATTAATGAGCGCAGGTTCACTAGTAGAAGATAAAATAGTTAATAGATTAATTGAAGATATTGTGTCCGATAAAAAATATGAGAATAGATTTATATTTGACGGTTATCCAAGAAATTTAGACCAAGCAAATAACCTAAACAATTTGCTGAGCAAGTATAAACAAAAAATTGATATTGTATTAAAACTTTCTGTAAGACTAGAAACAGTAAAAAAAAGAATATCTGAGAGAAAAATTTTAGAAAAAAGGCCAGATGACAATGAAGCAGTAGCAATTAAAAGATACCAAACTTATGAAAAATCAACTGAACCAGTGATAGAATTCTATAAAAAATTGAATTTATTAAAGGTGATTGACGGAGAAAGGTCAATTGATCAAATAAATAAAGAAATTAGCGATATAATTACCCTTATATAGAGTTGACTTTAAATATTTAGGCAATATAAATACGCACTTAGAACTTAAACTCATTTTAATATGGCTCGAATAGCAGGAATAAATATTCCACAGAACAAAATAGTTAGTATAGCCCTTACCTATATTCACGGTATTGGCTTACATTCGTCTGAAAAAATTTGTAAAAAATTGGATATTCCAAAAAAAGTAAGAGTTAACGAATTATCAGAAGAACAAGTTTTGAAGATAAGGGAATATATTGATCAAAATCATAAAGTAGAAGGTGATCTAAGAAGAGAAATTTCAGTTAATATTAAAAGACTAGTAGATTTAGCTACCTATAGAGGCAGTCGACATAAAAAAAAATTACCTGTGCGAGGTCAAAGAACTCACTGTAATGCTAGAACCAGAAAAGGAAAAGCAATTGCTATTGCCGGCAAAAAACTTACTCCATTAAAAAAATAAGTTAAAATGAATAAAAAAATTATAGACAAAAAGATTTTAGATAAGAAAGTTGATAAAAAAAAAGAAGAGCCTAAAAAAAATTTAGCTAAAAAAAAAGATGACCCGAAAAAAATTTTAGCAAATGAAAAAGATTCCACTTTTAAGAAGAAAAAGAAAGTTAAGCGAAATATAACTTCGGGTATTGCTTATGTATATTCTACTTTCAATAATACAATTATTTCTATTGCTGATGAAAGTGGAAATGTTATTTCTTGGTCTTCTGCGGGCTCTAAAGGTTTTAAAGGTTCTCGAAAATCAACTCCTTACGCAGCTCAAGTAGCTGCCGATGATGCTGGAGGTAAGGCTTACGAGGAAGGATTAAGAACTTTGAGTGTTCAAGTTAAAGGACCAGGTTCAGGTAGAGAAACAGCTTTAAGATCATTACAATCGAGAGGTTTTAAAATTACACAAATAAAAGATACAACACCAATGCCCCATAATGGAGCTAGACCACCAAAAAAAAGGAGAGTATAAAATGGAAACTTCAAATAATATTGTAGACAAAAATTGGAAAGCATTAATTAAACCAAATAAATTAGACATAAAAACTAATCAAGATAAATCAATAGCTAATGTAACTGCAGAACCATTAGAAAAAGGTTTTGGTCAAACTATAGGCAATTCGCTTAGAAGAATTTTGTTATCTTCTATACAAGGAGCAGCAGTAACAGCAATCCAAATAGATGGAGTGCTTCATGAATTTTCTTCAATAAAAGGCGTAAGAGAAGATGTGACAGACATAGTTTTAAATGTAAAAAATTTGGCAATAAAATCTACATCTAGTGGACCAAAAAAAATTATTTTAGATGTAAAGGGACCAAAGGAAGTTAAAGCAAAAGATATAACATTAGTACCTGAAATTGAAATATTAAATCCTGATCAAGTTATTTGTAATTTAGATGAAAAAACAAATTTTCACATGGAGTTAATTGTTAACAACGGCAAAGGATATGTACCAGCAACAAAAAACAAATCAGAAGATAATCCTTTAGGATTAATTTCTATAGACTCACTTTTCAGCCCTGTTAAAAAAGTCTCATTTTCAATTGAAAACACAAGAGCAGGTAGCGCATTAGATTATGACAAGCTAATCATGACAGTTGAAACAAACGGAACTGTTGACGCAGAAGAAGCTATAGCTTATTCAGCAAGAATTTTTCAAGATCAACTATCTATGTTTGTAAATTTTGATGATCCAAAAGAAACTGTAAAAGAAGTTAAATCTAGTGAACCAGAATTCAATAGAAATTTATTAAAAAGAGTTGAGGAATTGGAACTTTCAGTTAGATCAATGAACTGTTTGAAAAATGATAACATTATATACATAGGCGACCTGGTACAAAAAACTGAACCTGAAATGTTAAGAACTCCTAACTTTGGAAGAAAATCTTTAAATGAAATCAAAGAAGTGCTTAATACAATGTCATTATATTTAGGCATGGAAATACCAAACTGGCCACCTGATAACATAGCAGAGTTGTCAAAAAAACTAGAGGAAAACACTTATTAAATGAGACACAAAATAGGATATAGAAAATTAAATAAAACTGGAGAGCATAGAAAAGCTTTATTTAAAAACATGCTTAATTCATTAATTAAATATGAACAAATAATTACTACATTACCTAAGGCTAAAGAATTGAAGCCCCAAATTGACAAAGTGATAACTATAGGAAAAAAAAATATTTTAAGTAATAAAAAAAGATTATTTTCAAGACTACAAGACAAAAAATCGGTAACTAAAGTGTTTAAAGAATTATCTGAAAGATATAGCAAACGAAAAGGAGGATACTCTAGAGTTTTAAAAGCAGGTTTTAGAACTGGCGACGATGCTCCAATGGCTGTAATTGAATTGGTTGACAGAAATCTTGAAGCTAAAAAAATTGATAAACCAAAAAAAGTAGAGTCTAAAGAAACTGAAAAAAGTGTAGATAAACCTAAAGCATCTACCAAATAATTTAATCAAATTCTACATGGCTAAAAAGTACACAGTAGATAAGGATTTTCATAACACTCGTTTTGATAAGTGGTTTAAGTCTACTGTGATAAATTTACCTCAATCTTTGATAGAAAAAATTTTAAGAAAAAATAAAGTAAAGATTAATAGAAAGAAACCAAAAACATCATATAGAATGCAAATAGGTGATATTGTTGAAATATATGATTTATCAAAATTTAAAAAAACAGAAAAAACAAAGTCAATTAAATACACCCCATCACATAAAGAAAAAAAACAATATGATAGTTTTATAATAGAAAATAATGAAAATTTTATTGTTATTAATAAACCAGCAGGGATACCAGTTCAATCAGGAACTAAATCATTTAAAAATATTATAGATTTATTGAGTAAAACAAAATATTTTATAGACTCAAAACCATTTATAGTTCATAGATTGGACAAAGAAACATCAGGTATTCTTATAATCGCAAAAAATAGAGAGTACGCTCAATTGTTTACTTCTCTTTTTAGAATTAGAAAAATTCACAAAACTTATTTGGCTATTACACACGGGAAAGTCTCAAAGAATATTAAAAAAATGGAAGATAATTTAATTTCTTATGACAATAAAAAAAAATTAATACAAAAAGCCACTTCGTATGTAAACATAATTAAAAATTCAACAGATTATACATTGCTAGAATTAAATCCAATAACTGGCAGAAAGCATCAATTGAGAAAGCAATTATATAACGTCGGAAATCCTATTGTAGGAGACAATAAATATTTTACTAACGTACGGAATTATAAAAAATTAAATAATAAAAATCTCATGCTTCACGCTTATAAAATTAAGTTTATGATTAATGGTATTAAATATAACTTTAAAGCTAATTATAATCTGGAATTTGAAAATTTCTTAAAAAAAAATTTTTAAATTTCCTTAATATTTCGTAAAAAAATTTCTTTTAAATCTCTATCAACATTTTTAAATACTTTACTTTTTTCCTGATATATTGATGTAACTTCATTGTTATCGAGACCACATGGAATAATCTTTTGATATTTTTTCAGATCATTATTAATATTTATTGAACATCCGTGATAGGCTACCCATTTAGTTACTCTTATACCAATTGCAGCTATTTTTCTATTTTTTACCCAAATACCAATATTTTTTCTATCAGATACAGCTTTAATTTTATACTTACTTAAAAATTCAATAATACTTTTTTCAATTATATTTACAAATCTTCTAATATCTCTTTTCCTTTTATTAAGGTCTATTGCAAAATATATAATTTTTTGACCAGGATTATGTAAAGTGATTTTTCCTCCTCGATTTGTATTAACAACTTTTATCTTTTTATCCAAAATATCTTTACTTTCAGCCCTTATTCCAGCTGTATAAGTTGTAGGGTGCTCTAATATCCACAAAAGGTCTGTTTCTTTACTGTTTTTTATGGACTCAACTCTTTTTTTAAGAAATTCAATAGCTTTTTTATAAGGTATTAATTTCTTGCTTACTTTGATTTCTATGTTCATTTAAATTGAAATTTACCATTATATGAACTATTAGTCTCAAAAAAAAACAATCAGAGGTTTTTATGAGTTTAATTAAATCTATCGGTGGCAAAAAGGTAAACTTTGATTTTAACAAGGATTTTATAACTATTTTTAGTGATAAAATTAAGTCATCTGATATCAAATTTATCAATCAAACATTGAAAGACCTTCATCCTTCAGATGTAGCTAATTTAATAGAAAATTTATCTGTTGAAACCAGAGCTAAATTGATTGAAATTGAAGAATTTAATGTAGACCCAGAAATCTTCATTGAAATTAATGAGTCGATCCAAACAGAAGTATTACAGTTACTTTCTGATGAGTCTATTGCTAAAATATTAAGAAGATTAGAGTCTGATAATGCTATTTCTATTTTAGAAAATTTGGATTCAGCAAAAAAAAATTCAGTTCTAGATAAATTACCGCCGAAAGATAGATTTCTACTTGAAGAAGGGCTTAGTTATCCTGAAGATTCAGCGGCTCGAATAATGCAAAGAGAATTTACCGCTGTGCCAAGTAATTGGTCAGTTGGTCAAACAATTGATTACCTTAGAGAAAGCAAAGATTTACCAGATGAATTTTTAGAAATATTTATAGTAGATAATGATTTTAAACCAATAGGAACAGTTCCATCATCAAGGGTACTAAGAACCTCAAGAGAAACTAAAATGAACTCATTAATGAGAGAAATGCCTGTTTTAATATCTGTGAACATGGATAAAGAGGAAGTAGGTCACGCATTTGAAAATTACAATTTAATATCTGCAGGTGTAGTAAATAAAAACAACAAATTAGTAGGAATGATAACAGCAGATGATGTTGTTACAGTTGTACAAGAAGAGGCTGAAGAAGATGTTTTAAGATTAGCTGGTGTTGGAGATGAAGAAATTACCGATAGTGTTTTTGTTAAAACGAAAAGAAGATTTAATTGGCTTTTATTAAATTTAATAACAGCACTTTTAGCTACTTGGGTTATAAGTTTATTTGGTGCATCTATAGAACAAATGGTAGCATTAGCATTTTTAATGCCCATTGTAGCCTCAATGGGCGGTAATGCTGGTATGCAGACATTGGCAGTAACTATTAGAGCAATAGCTACAAAAGAATTGTCTTCAGGTAATTTTAATAAAGTGGTAGGAAAAGAATTCTTTATAGGAATATTAAATGGAATAATTTTTGCTCTTATTACAGCATTAATTGTTCAGTTATGGTTTAAAGAAATAAATTTATCTATCTTAATAGCTATTTCTATGGTTTTAAATATGATAGTAGCCGGATTATTTGGAATATTGGTTCCAGTAACTTTAAAAAAATTAAATATCGATCCCGCTTTAGCATCTAGTGTTTTTGTTACAACTATAACAGATGTAATAGGGTTTTTATCTTTTTTAGGGATAGGCTCATACTTTTTTTTAAATTAAAAATTATCAATTAACCTAGTTTTATTTATATAATAAGATATAAAAATATTGAAACTAGAGCTCTTTAATTTTGGTTCTTTTAAAGTTTTTAAGTTTAAGAAATCAATATAATCAACTTTAGTCACACCTAGATCATATAACTTTAATATACATTTTTTTTTAAAAAGTCGTAAAGATTTACTTTTAAGTAAGAATTTTTTTTGATATTTTAAATACAAATATACCTTAGCAGCAATCAAAAGATTTTTCTTGCTTAAATTTTGATTCCTAGAAGAGCAAGCAATGCCATTTTTTTCTCTAATAGTGTTACAGGCAATAATATTTGTTTTTATTTTATTCTTAATAATGTGTTTTTTAATTAAATAAAGTTGTTGAAAATCTTTCTTACCCAATAAAATAAATTTAGGATTAATCGTTTCAAGTAATCTATTAACTACGTTCAAAACACCTGCAAAATGGCTTTTTCTATATTTTCCACATAACTTTTTACTAAAACTATCTAAAAAAATCTTATTTTTTGTCTTAAAGCTGAAAATATCATTGAAGCTTGGTGTATACACAATATCTACTTTTAATTTTTTTAATATTTTTAAATCTTTTTTTAAATTTCTTGGATAAGATTTATAGTCTTTTTTAGAGTTAAATTGTTTCGGATTGACATAAATTGAGACTATGACTGTTTTTGATTTTTTTTTAGCTTTTTTGATTAAAAATTTATGACCAGAATGTAGTCCGCCCATAGTAGGAACAAATGACAAATTATTTATGCCCATTATTTCTTGTTTTAGATCAAACCTATGTTTAAATATTTTCATTTCTTTAATGTAATGATAATAATAAATATAAGAATCATATGATAAAACAAGCAATTATTCCACTAGCAGGATTAGGTACCAGAATGCTTCCTTTGACAAGCGTAATGCCTAAAGAGTTGTTACCCATAAATGGTAAACCAAATATTGAACATATAATGGACGAGTGTATTGAAGCAGGAATTAAGAAATTTATTTTTATAATATCTAAAGATAAAAAATCTATTAAAGAATATTTCAGTAAAGACAAATTATATAAAAAAGCTATTAAAAAGAAAAAAGATCAACAAATTATTAATGCTTATAAAAAAATTAAAAGGTACAAAAAAATGATCAAATTTGTATATCAAAATAAACCTTTAGGTACTGGTGATGCAGTTTTAAGATGTACAAAATATTTAAAGGGCAATTACTTTTTAATGTTGTTACCTGATGATTTAATAATAAAAAAAAATTGTTCAAAGGAAATGATTAATTTATTTAAAAAAAAGAAATCGTCAATAATAGCTACAAAAAAAGTAAATAAAAAAACAGTTTCAAGATGGGGTATTTTATCTGTAAAAAATAAAAAAAAAAACTATTTTCAAATTTCTGATGTGGTTGAGAAACCATCTTTAAAGCAGGCAAAATCAAATTTTGCCATAATTGGAAGATATATTTTGCCAATTAAAATTATGAAAGAATTAAAAAAATTGAAACCTGGTCAAGGCGGTGAAATACATATTACTGATGCAATTAGAAATTTAATATTTAGTGGTGAAAAATTCTTTGCAAGCATATTTAAAGGAAAGTATTTAGATTGCGGTACTCTGAAAGGATATATTAAATCTGGAATAGAAATATCAAGAATTAAAAATTTATGAAACTTTGCATGATAGGAACGGGTTATGTTGGATTAGTAAGTGGAACTTGTTTTTCCGATTTAGGAAACAAAGTATATTGCGTGGACAAAAATAAAGAAAAAATAAATAAATTAAATCAAGGTATATCACCTATATATGAACCTGGTCTTGATGAATTAATTAAAAAAAACCACACTGCTGGAAGGTTGTTTTTTACAACTGATTTAAAAAAAGCGGTTAAAAAATCTGATATCATCTTTATTTGCGTTGGCACCCCTAACAAAAAAGGTTCTCAGGAGGTAGATTTAACTTATGTTTTTAAGGCTGTAAAAGAGATTGCAAAGGCTACGAAAAATAAAAAAATAATTGTAACCAAATCAACAGTTCCAGTTAATACGGGGGATAAAATTGATAATATCTTAAAGAAATTAAGAAAAAAAAATTTTCAAGTTATATCAAACCCTGAATTTCTTAGAGAGGGAGAGGCCATAAGAGATTTTCGTTACCCTGATAGAATAGTAATTGGATCTAATAACAAAAAAATATTCAAAATAATGAAAAATTTATATCAACCATTAACAAATAAGGGTGCAAAATTTTTTACTACTTCTAGAAGAGGTTCAGAATTAATCAAATACGCTTCCAACGCATTTTTAGCAACTAAAATAACTTTTATTAATGAACTTTCAAACTTATGCGAAAAATCAGGAATTAATGTTGAAGATATATCTTTAGGCATGGGCAGTGACAATAGAATTGGAAGTAGATTTTTAAGAGCTGGCCCTGCTTATGGAGGTTCTTGTTTTCCTAAAGACACTAAAGGTTTGGTGTCCACAGCAAATAAATTTAATATTGATCTGTCTATAGTAAAATCAGTAATTAAATCTAATGCAAAAAGAAAAATATTACATACTAAAAATATTCATAAGATTATTGGCTCTAAAATAAAAAATAAAACAATCGTTTTTCTAGGAGTTACTTTTAAACCGAATACAGATGATATGAGAGACTCACCGAGTTTGTTTATGTTGCCTTATCTTCTAAAAAAAGGAGCTAATATATTTTACTATGATCCAACGGGGAAAAAAAATGAGTTTTCTAAATATAAAAATTGTAAATATTTTAAAAACATAGCAGAAATTTGTAAAATTGCAGATTTAATAATTTTACATACAGAGTGGGACGAATTTAAGTCATTAGACTTTAAAAAATTGATTAAAAAAAATAATACTGCAATATATGATTTAAGAAATCTTTATAGCTATGATTATATGAAAAAGAATAAGATTAAATATTATTCTATTGGAAGACCATCAACTATTCAATTTCGAAAATAGCATCAACTTCTACAGATGCACCTAAAGGCAAACTATTTACACTTACTGCTGCCCTTACATGTTTACCTTTATTTTCAAAAACTAGAGATATTAAATCAGAAGCTCCATTAATAACTTTTGGTTGTTCTGTGAATTCGTCAGTTGAATTTACAAATCCAGTAAGTTTTAAACATGATTTTATTTTATTTAAATCCCCGTCACACGCCTTCTTAGCTTGTGCGATAATATTAAGAGCACACTGTTTTGCTGCGTTATAGCCTTCTTCAACTGATAAATCCTTACCAACTTTTCCTTTAATTAAAATATTTTTTTCATTAATTGGTAGTTGTCCAGATATAAATAAAAAATTACCAGCAATTTTTGAAGCCACATATGCACCAACTGGATCTGGTGCTTTTGGCAAATTTATTTTTAGTTCTTTAATTTTTGTATCAAGGTTCATTTAGAACTATTTAAGTTCTCTGTTACTTTCTTTCATTTTTTCAAAACCTCTTTTAATAAAATTTGGCATCTTACTACCTATTTTATTACCTACATTTTTAGACTGGCAAGCTTTTTTTTCTACCATACCTAAATTCGAGCAATCATTTTGTTCTGCAGAATACAAAAAATTTACAGTTAAAAATAATGTTAAAATATTTATTAAAATAATTTTTTTCATTTCTTTCTTTTTTTCTTACTTCTATCATATTCTTTTCTTTTTTCTATCAAAATTAAAGCATCTTCCATATTTATTTCATTTGGATCCTTTTCTTCTGGTATAGTAGCGTTTAAAGATTTGTACTTTATATAGGGTCCAAATTGTCCTTTCATTATTCTCACTGGTTTTTTATCTTCTGGATGTTCGCCTAAATCTTTAATTAAAGATGAAGAAATTCTTCCAGGTTTTGCTTCGGCTATCAAAGTTACAGCCCTGTTTAAACCAATAGTAAATAAATCCTCCACATTTTCTAATCTTGCAGATTTATTTTCACACTTAAGATAAGGGCCAAATCTTCCTGAATTAAGAGTAATGTCTTTACCGCTATCTGGATGTTGACCTAAAACTTTAGGCAAAGAGCACAAAAATTTTGCTTTATCGAGATCTACGCTATCAACTTCTATACCTTTAGGTATTGAAACATTTTTAAGGTGATCATTTTCATTTTTTTTCTTTTTAGTTTTTCTTTTTTTAATTTCTAAGTCTTCATTTTCTTTCTCAAATTGTAGATAAGGACCAAATCTTCCATTTTTTAAGTGAATATCTTTCCCTTTGTCATTTTTACCTAATAATTTTGGTTCTGCTAAATTGTATTGAGCAGCAGCTTTTACTTTAGATAACGGTCTTGTAAACTTACATTCTGGATAATTAGAACATCCAATAAAAGCACCTCCTCTAAAGCTATTTTTAAGACTTAATTCCCCAGTCGAACAAAGTTTGCATTTTCTGTCTATAACATCTTTTTCATCTCTATCAAATATTAAGGCTCCTAAACTTTCATTTAAAAGATCCAAAACTTCTCTTGTTCTTTTTTCTTTAACCTTTCCAACATTTTCATAGAAATCTTTCCAGAAATTGTTTAACACCTCTACCCATTCTATTTTACCGCTCGTTATCTCATCTAATTGGTTTTCTAAATCTGCAGTAAAATTATAATCAACATATTTAGCAAATAATTTATCCAAAAATGCAGAAATTAATTTACCCCTATCAGTCGGGTGAAACCTTTTATTCATTAATTCAACATAGTTTCTGGTTGATAATACTGAAATTATACTTGCGTAGGTAGACGGTCTCCCAATACCTAACTCCTCCATTTTTTTTACCAAACTTGCCTCTGAATACCTTGGAGGAGGATCAGTAAAATGTTGCTCATCATTTAGTTTTAATATTTTTACTTCTTCACCAACTTTTACTTCAGGCAATATATTTTTTACATCTTCATCGGTTTCTTGAATTTGATAAACTTTGAGAAAACCATCAAATTTAATAACAGAACCACTTGCTCTAAAGTTTATATTTTTATCATCAGAGGAAATAATAATTGTACTACGATCAAATTCTGCCTGAGTCATTTGAGATGAAAGAGCTCTTGCCCATATTAATTCATAAAGTTTAAATTGGTCGGTATTTACATATTTTTTTACATCTGAGGGCTTTCTAGAAATATCTGTTGGCCTTATTGCTTCATGTGCCTCTTGAGCATTTTTAGCTTTTTTGCCAGAATAACTATTAGGATCTTTAGGTAAATAACTTTCTCCAAAATCATTTAAAATAAATTTTCGAAAATCTTCAACGGCTTCTTTAGAAATATTTGTACCATCGGTTCGCATATAAGTAATTAGACCAGTTGTTTCACCTTCTATATCAATTCCTTGATATAGTCTTTGAGCTATTTGCATGGTTCTTGATGCTCCAAAACCAAACTTTCCTGACGCGGTCTGTTGCAAAGTAGATGTAGTGAACGGAGCTAATGGATTTCTTCTAAAAGTTTTAGTATTTACATCAGTGATTTTAAAATTTGTTTTGTTAATTATATTAATCACATCATTTATTTCATCTTTATTCTTAAAAGAAAATCTTTCAATTTTTTGCCCATTAAATAAACTCAATTTTGAAAAGATATTTTTGTTATCTTTATTTGTAAAATCAGAGGTTAAAGTCCAATATTCTTCTGGTTTAAATAACTCTATTTCTTTTTCTCTTTCTGTAATAAATTTAAGGGCTACAGATTGAACACGACCAGCAGATTTAGAGCCAGGTAATTTAGTCCATAAAATAGGAGAAATATTAAATCCGACTAAATAATCAAGAGCCCTTCGAGCTAAATAAGCTTCGACTAAATTCATTTCTATTTTTCTGGGATTTTCAATTGCATTTAAAATAGCTTTTTTTGTAATTTCATTAAAAACAACTCTTTCCAAAGATTTATCTTTTAAAAGTTTTTTAGAGTCTAATACTTCTTTTACATGCCAAGCTATAGCTTCACCTTCTCGATCTGGGTCAGTAGCTAAAATAATTTTACTGGATTCTTTCGCGGCATCAGTGATTTCTTTTAAATATTTTTTTGAGAAAGAATCGATTTCCCATTCCATTTCAAATCTTTTTTCGGTGTTTACAGATCCATTCTTAGAAGGAAGATCTCTTATGTGGCCATAACTAGCTAGAACCAAATAATCTTTACCAAGATACTTATTTATTGTTTTGGCTTTAGCAGGACTTTCTACAATTACTAAATTCATTATATATGCTTATTTTCAAATATAAGCCTATTTGTCAAACATTTGATTAAAAATGTCGAAAAAAGTAATAATTTATAACTTAATTTTATTTTCAGTTTTGTTTTTAATTCTTAAAATGTTCTCTCTGTGAGTATATAAAATAATTAATAAAAAGATAAAAAGGCACATATTCAAATTAAAATCATTATAAATTACAGAAGACATGAAAACTATTAAAGTTGAAACAATAGAAGCTAGAGATGAAAATCTAAACAAGAATAAAATAACTAACCAACTTATAGCAAATATAATTCCAAACTTAAAAGACAAGGCAATAATTATTCCTAAATATGTAGCAACACCTTTGCCACCTTTAAATTTAAGCCAAATTGGAAAAATGTGACCAAGAAGACATAATAAAGCAGCTAAATAAATTAATTCACTAAAATAATTTGAAGTTATATAAATAGAAAGATAACCTTTAAAAATATCGAAAATAAGCGTAAGACCAGCTAGAGATTTTTTTCCAGTTCTTAAAACATTAGTCGCACCAATATTTCCAGAACCTATGTTACGAACATCTTCTTTTAGAAATATTTTTGTTAAAATCAGTCCAAATGGAACGGATCCAAGTAAGTAAGAATACAAACAAACTATTATTAAATCTAAATTCACTTTTGATTGAATACTAACTCACCGTTCAGGAAAGTCATTAAAATTTTACCTTGAAGTTTTCTACCTTCAACAGCTGTATTCTTTGACTTAGATTTAAGATTATCAGCTCTGACTACCCAAGGTGTGTCCAAATCAAAAACACATAAATCTGCATCTGAACCTTTTTTTAAAGTACCTTTGTTGATACTTAAAATTCTAGATGGATTAATAGTTAAGGTTTCTATTATCTTGTTTAAAGAAAGAGATTCATTATGATACATTTCCAAAGCTAATGGTAAAAGCGTTTCAATGCCTATAGCTCCGGAAGCAGCTTGAGCAAAAGGTAGCCTCTTTCCTTCTTCATCTTCAGGTATGTGATCTGACACAATTACATCAATCAGGTTATCTTTAATTCCTCTAACAAGTGAAATTCTATCCTTTTCAGACCTCAAGGGAGGAGAAACTTTTAAAAATGTTTTAAAATCACCAATATCGTTTTCATTTAATGATAAATTATTTATTGATACTCCTACACTAAATTTTTTCCCGTTATCTTTATTTTTTTTAATCACTTCCAAAGACTGTGATGATGAAATTTTGTTAATATGATACCTGCAGGGAAATTCACTTAGCAAAGATAAATCTCTCTCAATAATTATTTTTTCAGCTATCGGAGATATTCCTTCCAAACCTAGTCTCGTTGAAATTTCACCGTCGTTTATACAGCCATTTTTTGATAATTCAAAATCTTCAGCGTGCTGCATAACTAAAACACCTAAGTCGGAAGCATAATCCATTATTTTTGCCATTGTTTCAGTATTTTGAACAGTTTTGTTAACATCACTGAAGCCAATTATTCCTTTTAAAGATAATAATCCTAGTTCAGTCATAAGCTTTCCTTCCATTTGTTTTGTTAGAGAAGCACAAGGAAATAAATTCACTTTTGCTTTATCTCTCCCTCTTCTCAAAATAAAATCTACCATAGAAACATTGTCTATAACTGGTTTAGTGTTAGGCATTGTTACAATAGAGGTTACACCTCCAGACAGCGCAGCTTGACTTAATGTTCTAAAATTTTCTTTGTATTCAAAACCAGGCTCTCCCACAAAAGCCTTCATATCAACTATCCCAGGAATTAATATTTTATTTTTTAAGTCAAATATATCAGCAGAATTAGATACATCTTTTTTTTTAACATTTTTTCCAATGTCTTTTATCTTTCCATTTTCATTAATTATAACAGATCCTTTTTCATCCATGTTTTGAGATGGATCTATAATTCTTGCATTAATTAAAAATTTTTCTTTCATCTATTTACAATATATTTTTAGACAGGCCATTCTTACTGCTACTCCTAGTTCTACTTGTTCTTTGACTAAACTGACATTAATATCATCAGCTAACTTTGTATCAATTTCTACACCTCTATTCATAGGACCAGGATGCATAACTAAAGAGTCTTTACTTGCAAATTTAAGTTTTTCTGGAGATAAGCCAAAGTATTCATAATATTCTCTTTTAGATGGCAGAAAAGAGCCTTGCATTCTTTCATTTTGTAGTCTTAACATCATTACAATGTCACAAGAATCCAAACCTTTTTTCATATCCGTGAAAGCTTTGACGCCTAGTTTCTCTATTGATTTAGGCATTAGAGTTTTAGGTGCAACAACGTTTACTTCAGCTCCGAGCATATTCATTAGATAAATATTTGACCTAGCTACTCTTGAATGAAGTATATCACCACAAATTGCGATCTTTAATCCTTCTATTTTCCCTTTTCTATTTATTATAGTTAATGCATCAAGTAAAGCTTGAGTAGGGTGTTCTCGTCTTCCGTCTCCAGCGTTTATTACTGCACAATTTACTTTTTGTGATAACAGGTTAGGAGCTCCAGAGTCTTGATGTCTAATAACTATTAAATCAGGGTGCATAGCGTTTAAAGTCATAGCTGTATCAATTAAAGTTTCACCTTTTTTTAATGCAGAATTGTTCATATTCATTGTCATAACATCTGCACCTAATCTTTTTCCAGCTAAGTCGAAAGAACTTTGTGTTCTAGTTGATGGTTCAAAAAACAAATTAATTTGCGTTTTGCCCCTTAAAAGATCGAGTTTTTTTGAGTTACTTCTGTTTAATTTTATAAATTTTTTTGCTTCTTCAAGAATTTTTTTGGCTTCTAAAATAGATAGATTTTGGATTCCTAATAGATGTTTTGGATTTTTTTTAATAGCTGAAGTATTTTTTGTTACTGCCATTAAAATCAACTCTATAGGCCTTTTGCCGTATCATATCAAGTATTATTTTTAGAAAGATAATCTAATACACCCTGTAGTATGAATTGAGCAGCATTTTCATCTAATTTTTCAACTCTTTTAGTGGTATTAATGTCTAAATTACTTGATAATTTGAAGGCCCCTTGACTAGACAACCTCTCGTCCCACATCATGATATTTTTAGTAATATCTTTTGATAATTTTATTGCCAAATCCTTAGCTGATTGTGAAGACCGGCTCGGAGTCCCATCTAAATTTATTGGGTTTCCTACTACAATTCCTTGTATTTCATTTTCTCTCACTATTTTTTGGATTTCTATCAAAAAATTAGAGTAGTCATTTTTAATTAAGGTAGTGTAGGGAGTCGCTATTTTTTTTTCATCATCTGAAATAGCTATGCCAATACGTCTTCTTCCAGGGTCGATGCCCATTAATCTTGATTTTTTGTCTAGTTTTTTCTTAAAATCTTCAATATCCAGCATGTTTATGTTATATTTTATGATATTAATTTCCTGTATAACTAACATAATTCACAAATGTCTATAGATAAAGATAAAATTAAACATATCAGCAAATTAGCCAGAATCTCATTGGATGCAAAAAAAACAGATATTTTAGCTAAAGACTTATCTTCAATTTTTAAATTTATTGAACAATTAAATGAATTAAATACAGATAATATAGAACCATTATCTTCAATTTTAAATGAACCATTGAGATCTAGAAAAGATGTTGTAAATGACGGAAAAATTCGTGAAAAAATATTAAAAAACTCACCTCAAAAAAATGAGGAATTTTTTGTTGTACCGAAAGTTATTGAATAATGTCAGAATTAACAAAAAAAAGTTTAAGTGAGCTAGTAAATTTAATTAAAAAAAAAGAGATTAAGTCAGAAGAATTAACTAAATCCTTTATAGAAAATATCAAGAAAGATAAAAAATTAAATTCCTTCATAACACATTGTGATGAGACAGCATTAAAAAATGCAAAGAATTTCGACAAAAAACCTAATTTTGACTGTCTTTTACCTGGTATTCCAATTGCAGTAAAAGATCTTTTTTGTACAAGTGGTATAAAAACAACAGCGGGAAGTAAAATGTTAGAAAATTTTACCCCTAACTATGAGTCTACTATAACGAAAAATTTGTGGAGTGAGGGCGCATTCTTACTAGGAAAACTAAATTGTGATGAATACGCAATGGGATCTTCTAATGAAACAAGTTACTTTGGTAATGTAATGAACCCTGTTGCCGATAACACTGTTCCCGGAGGTTCTTCTGGTGGATCAGCTAGCGCTTTAGCCGCAGAACTTACTCCAGCAACAATTGGAACTGATACAGGAGGTTCTATTAGACAGCCTGCGTCGTTTACAGGTACAGTTGGTTTAAAACCAACTTACGGACTTTGTTCTAGATGGGGAATTGTTGCATTTGCATCATCCCTTGATCAGGCGGGGCCAATGACAAAAACTGTAAAGGATTGTGCTTTGATGTTGGAAGCTATATCTGGTTTTGATGAAAAAGACTCTACATCAATTAAAAAAGAAAAAGAAAATTATTCTAAAAATTTAACTAAAAATATTAAAGGATTGAAAATAGGTATACCCAAGGAATATAGAGTAGAGGGCATGTCAAAAGAAATAGACAAGCTTTGGGAAAATGGGAAAAAAATACTAAAAGACTCTGGTGCGCAAATTATGGATATTTCATTACCAAATACTAAATATGCATTACCAACTTATTATATAGTTGCTCCAGCAGAGGCGTCATCAAATTTAGCCAGATATGATGGTGTTAAATATGGTTTTAGATCAGTCAAAGGAAACAATCTTATAGAAATGTATGAAAATACTAGATCAGAAGGTTTTGGAGATGAGGTCAAAAGAAGAATATTAATTGGTACATATGTACTTTCTTCAGGCTATTACGATGCATATTATTTAAAAGCACAAAAGGTAAGAAAATTAATTAAAAATGATTTTGATCAAGTATTTCAAAAAGTTGATGCTATTTTAACACCATCAACTCCTACTTCAGCGTTTAAAATTGGTGAAAAAAAAGACGATCCAATTTCAATGTATTTAAACGACATCTTTACTGTCCCAGTTAATTTAGCTGGTATACCAGCTATTTCAATACCTGCAGGTCACGATAATAATAAGTTTCCGCTTGGTTTACAATTGATTGGCAAACCATTAAATGAACAAAAACTTTTAAATATTGCTTTAGCAGTTGAAGAAAAAATAAATTTTAAACAAGTACTTAAAAGATGGTGGGAAAAATCATGAATAAAAAAACTGAAAAATATTTAATAAATGGAGAAAAAAACAAATGGGAAGTAATAATTGGACTAGAAGTTCATGCTCAAGTTACTTCAGAATCTAAACTTTTTTCTGGCTCTTCTACGAAATTTGGATCGGAACCCAATTCACAAGTAAGTTTAGTAGACTCAGCTTTTCCAGGAATGTTACCAGTAATTAACGAGTATTGTATTCATCAAGCTATAAAAACAGGATTAGGTTTAAATGCTAAAATAAATTCATATTCTGTTTTCGATAGGAAAAACTATTTTTATGCTGATTTACCTCAAGGTTATCAAATTTCACAATACAAAAATCCAATTGTTGGTGAAGGAGAAATTACCCTTGATTTACCTGAAGGCAGTAAAAAGATTGGCATAGAAAGACTTCACTTAGAACAAGACGCTGGCAAAAGTATCCATGATATTGATCCTTCTAATACATATGTAGATTTAAATAGATCTGGAGTAGCTTTAATGGAGATTGTAAGCAAACCAGACTTAAGATCACCAGAAGAAGTTAATGCCTACGTTAAAAAGTTAAGAACAATTATGAGATATCTAGGAACTTGTGATGGAAATATGCAAGAAGGATCTTTACGAGCAGATGTAAATGTTTCTGTCAGAAAAGAAGGTGATCTAAAATTGGGAACTAGATGTGAGATAAAAAATGTTAATTCAATAAAGTTTATGCAGATGGCAATTATTTCTGAGGCTAAAAGACAAGTTGAACTTTTAGAATCAGGAAAATTTGTCGATCAAGAAACTAGGCTATTTGATACAAAGAAAAATGAAACTAGATCTATGAGATCAAAGGAAGATGCTCATGATTACAGGTACTTTCCTGATCCAGATTTACTACCTTTAAATGTAGATAAAAACTTGATTGAAAAAATTAAAAAAGATTTACCTGAGTTGCCTGATCAAAAAAAAGAAAGGTTCATTAAAGAACACTCCCTAACACCTTACGAAGCAAATATATTAGTTTCTGAAAAAGAGATATCTAATTATTTTGAAGAAGTTATAAAAACTTCTGATAAGAAATTAGCAAAAAATTGGATTATAGGGGATCTTTTTGCTTCTCTAAATGAAAAAAATATTTCTATCTCAGAATCACTAATAACATCTCAAAAGATGGCAAAGTTGATTGAATCAATAAGTACAGGAGTTATTTCAGGTAGAACAGCTAAAGAAGTTTTTGAAATTATGAAAGAAACAGGAGAAGACCCAAAAAAAATTATTGAGGATAAAGGTCTTCAACAAAAGAGTGACCCTAAAGAATTAGAAAAAATAATCGAAAAAATATTATCTGAAAACAAAGATAAAGCTGAACAATACAAGTCCGGAAAAGAAAAATTATTTGGATTTTTCGTAGGTCAAGTAATGAAAGAGTCTGGTGGTAAAGCAAATCCTCAGTTGGTTAATGAAATTCTTAAAAAAAAACTTAAATAAATCTATATGGGTGTCAATCTTAAAATTAACAAAGATATAGAAAAGTATATAGAAGAATATAGTCAATCGCTACATCCTATTCAAAAAGAAATTATTTCTTACAATGAATCATTAGGAGAAATTAAAAAAATGCAGATTGCAGTATCTCAATGTTTTTTTTTAGAACTTATTATAAAAATTTCTAAATTTAAGAACATTCTGGAAGTAGGCACATTTACTGGTCTAAGCACTGTATCAATGGCCTTAGGTTTACCTCACGATGGTAAAATTATAGCTCTTGATAAAAATTTTAAAACAAATGAGATAGCAAATAATTTCTTTAAAAAAGCTAATCAAAATAATAAAATTAAGACTATAGTCAAACCTGCCCTAACATCTCTTCAAGAATTAAAAGATAAAAATGAAATTTTTGATTTGGTTTTTATAGATGCGGATAAAGAAAATTATCGAAAATATTACGACTACGGGATTCAATTAATTAAAAAAGATGGTTTAATCATCATTGATAATGTTTTGTGGTATGGAGAGGTAGCCGATTTAAAAAATAATGATAAACTTACTAATATAATTAGAGAGTTTAATAAGTATGTAAAAAATGATAATAAAACCAAACAAGTTATACTCCCACTCGGAGATGGCTTTATGATTTGTAGAAAGTTATAATGTTTAATGTTTTCGGCTTTTATACGTTTAAAAAGGTTTTAAACCTTAAAAAAAACAAACTTATTATTCAAAAACTATTTATTACCTACAATATAAGAGGAACTTTGATTATTTCAAAAGAGGGGATAAACGGGGCTATTTCTGGTAAATCTAAGAATATTTCTTTAATAAATAAAAAGATTAAAGATTTATTTAAAATTAAAAATTTTGATAGTGAAAATTTATCAAAAAGTAAATTTCAACCATTTCATAGGCCCAAAATTAAAATCAAGAAAGAAGTAGTCCCGATGGGATTGAGAATTTCTCCAAAAACTAAAAAAGGCAATTATATCGAACCAAGAAAATGGAATAATCTTATCAAGAATAAAGATACTTTTGTATTAGATGCGAGAAAACCTTTTGAATTTGAAGTAGGTAGTTTCAAAAAAGCCTTTAATCCAAAAGTAAATCACTTTAGAAAGTTTCCAAAATATCTTAATAAACTAGATAAAACAAAACCAGTCGCTATGTTTTGTACTGGAGGAATTCGGTGTGAAAAAGCTTCCGCTTATTTAAATCAAAAAGGTTTTAAGAATGTATTTCAACTCAAAGGTGGAATTTTAAATTATTTAAAAAAAATAAAAAAAAGCAATAGCATGTGGAGAGGGGAGTGTTTTGTTTTTGATAACAGAGTTACTGTTAAACATAAATTAGCTGTGGGATCATATTTTATTTGTAGCGGTTGTAGAAATCCGATTTCCCAAAAAGACACAAAATCTAAAAAATATGAAGAGGGCGTATCATGCAAAAGATGTTATGACACACTCACTTATATACAAAAAACAAGATTTAGAATGAGACAACAACAGATAAACCTTGCTAAAAAAGTTGGAAGAAAGCATATATTCCAAAAGGAATTTTAAAACTTATGGATTTAACTAAAGGTTCTATTTGGGAGTTACTCAGAAAGGTAACTATACCTGCCAGCACAGGTTCCCTTTTTCAAACTTTTTACAATTTGGTAGATACATACTTTGCGGGACGAATCTCTCCCGAAGCCTTGGCAGCAATAGCAAAATCTTGGCCAATTTATTTTATCGCCATAGCTGTAGCTGTTGGTATAGGAGCAGGTACAACTGCACTGATCAGTAATTCTATCGGTGCTAAAGAAGAAAAAAAAGCATCCATGTATGTTGCACAATCAATTGTGTTTGCTATAGCGATTTCAATTTTTGTCACAGTGTTTGGTTTAAATTTTTCAGACGAACTTTTAAGAATTATGGGTTCCAATGAGCAAAGTATTCTCTTAACTCGTGAATATTTAGATATAATTTTTTATGGAGCTATCATTGTATTAGTTCAACTATCTTTAAATGGAACACTTAATGCACAAGGGGATACGAAAAGTTACAGAAATGTATTAATTTTTACTTTTTTTTTAAATATTTTTCTAAATCCACTTTTTATATTTGGTTATGGTTTTATCCCAGCTTTTGGAATAGCAGGATTAGCAATAGCTACCTTAGTTTCACAATGTGTTGGACTAATTTATTTAGCTTATAAAGTTTATTGCTGTAAACTTAAAAAATATCTATATTTTGAATGTTTCAAACCAAAAATAGATTACATAAAAACTCTTTTTAAACAATCAGTTCCAATCATGTTCACTATGCTAATGATTATGTTTGGTGTGTTTAATATTTTTTATTTTGTAGGCCAGTTTGGTGAACTAGCCACCGCAGGTTATGGTACAGCAGTCAGGATAGAACAAGTATTACTGTTACCAGTAATAGGTTTAAATACTGCAGTACTGTCAATAGCCGGACAAAACTTTGGAGCCAAAATGCATTTTAGAGTCAAAGAGGTATACGGAAAGGCTTTGATGTTTGGTTCAGGCTTTATGGTATTAGCTGGTATATTTATTTATTTGACTTCTGAATTAATAATATCTTTATTTACAAATAACCCCCAAGTAATTCAAAGTGGTGCTCTTTATTTGCAAGTTGCTGCTTTAATAGGTCCAGTTTATCCAGTTTTTTTTATAACCTCTGCTCTTTTTCAGGCTCTAAAAAGACCAACTTACAGTCTATATATGACTATCCTTAGACTTACTTTAATACCATTTTTGTCTTTATGGTACGTGATCAATATAAAAAACGGAGAGTACCAAGATATTTTTTATACGATAATGATTACAAATTGGATGATGGGATTAGTTGTCTTAACGTTTGTACCATTTTTTCTTAAAAATGTTTTTAAAATTTCATTTAGAAAATTATTTGTATTTTAATTTATTTTCTAATTTCCTAACAAAATAAGAGACAAATAAAATTAAAACTAAGTATTCTAAAATTAAAAAAGTATAGATTTCTAGCGGTCTATAAGTAGTAGTAACAAGTTCATTAGCCTTTCTTGTTAGATCAGCTATCCCAATAATTGATA
>MDTG01213427.1_pt1 | contig 32712 bp, 43 predicted proteins | sample 811421 | NCBI WGS metagenome assembly MDTG01 (sample SAMN05326645, study PRJNA326480) | marine metagenome | isolation source: seawater | place: Pacific Ocean: South East | collected 2011
AACAAGTAGCAGAATGGCAACACAATTTAACTCCTATACAAGGACAAGTTAGAATACTTGCTGAGATAACAAAAACAATAAAGGAACAATGTGAAGCACTAGGTGATACTCCGCAAATTTATTACAGTGTTGAAAATAATGCTATAGGTGAAGCGGCTCTTGTTGCAATCAAAGACTATGGAGAAGAACACATAGAAGGTATGTTCTTAAGTGAGCCTATACGTAAAGGCCATGTGCGTAAGTTTAGAAAAGGATTTAACACTACCCATAAATCTAAGATGGGTGCGTGTGCTAAATTTAAACATTTACTTGAAACAGGCAAATTAACAATCAAGAGTAAACCGCTTGTAAGTGAACTAAAAAACTTTGTTGCCCATGGTACAACCTATGGTGCAAAAACAGGAGAACATGATGACTTGGTAATGAGTATGTTGCTGAATGTCAGAATGCAACAGATACTCGCTGATTGGGATCCTGCAATTTACGAAAAAATGAAGGATTTACAGACAGAAACAGTGCTACCAATGCCTATCTTCGTTTCCGTGTAATAGACTAAATAGTAATATGAAGGGATTAGATTCAATAGCATCGTCATTATTTGAGAAGATCAGAGGCAGATTTCCTCGATTGGAACTTGGAGATGAGACCGGAGCACCAACTACTGATGAGTCAAAAGCACGATTTTTTGACTTTGATTACGTGGTAAAGGGCGAAAATAAAGGTGCAGTAAGTGTAAGCATAAAAGAACCTGAAAGTTTAAAACTGTATTACAGCCAGGGTATGCTAGAAAATGCTGACGAAATCACTGAAAATGCATGGTACGATTTTTTGAAGGAAATGCGTTTTTTTGCGAAAAAACACCTAATGAATTTTGATGCTAGGGATATTGCTAAGACTAATTTAGACAAAAGAGACTATAAATACCTTAGTAACAATATGCAGGAGTCAGTAATGTACGGAACTACAAAATCAAGTTACGAAAATCTAGATAAAACTAGATTAATAATTAGACACAAAAAAGAAATAACACCAGAAACGTCGGGTGCTAGAACCAGACATATTCAATCATTATTCATTGAAAACGAAGCAGGTGAAAGATTTAAATATCCGTACAATCATTTATCAGGTGCTAGAGCAATGACAAGACACGTTGCTAACGGCGGAACTCCACATGATGACTTTGGAAAACACATTATTGAAACTTCTGGAAATATTGCAAAACTTTCTTCATTTAAAAGATACGTGCAAAATAAAGACTTTATGAATAACACTTCAAGTGATATTATTGAAGGTGCAGTAGGTGAACTTGAAAGTTTGCGTACACATATGAAAAAATTACAAACACAAAGTTACTACAAAGAACAAATAGAAAATTATCAACCTGCAACAGCAGAAGATCAATTAGGTGATGACGTTGTAAGCGATCTAACTAATGCATTTACACTACACAACTTTAACGAAGAATTAAAAGATACATTTCCATTATTACACAAAATACAACAAAAAAGAATGGCAGAAGCAACAGTTGATTTAGATACAGTTGTGTCTGAAGTTGAAGAAGCAGGATATGAAGGTTCAAGTGAGGCCCATGCACACATAGTTGACATTGAAGGTGACTATGATGAAGACAGAGGTATTTCAGAAAAAGATTGTGAAGAAATGGAATATGCCTGTGCAAAAGCAGGTATTAAATGTCAATGTGAGCCAAGTGAATTACATAGAGGTCAAGTAATTATTCACACAATGGCTTCACGTGATGCAGTAATTGATGCATTAGACAACGAAGGATTTACAGTTGAACAACATCAACAACCAGAAGAAGAATTTGAATCATGGACAGACTCTGTTGTAGATGAAGCCATGGACAAACAAAAAATTGATATTTTGAATAAAATGATCAAAACTACATTGCCAGTCGGTCCAGACGGAACAAATGTAATCAACAGCCTAAAAGGAATTATAGATGATGAAGAATTTAAAAAATCTATAACTGCTTTAGCGGACAAAGACGCAGATGCGTGTGCAAGACCAACAATCCATGCTTACCTAAAAAAGAACAATCCAGAAGTTTTAGGTCAGTTAGATTTTGGAGATATGAAATCGGAGGATGATACTACTGATGTAACTATTGACAAAGATGGTGCTATGAAAATAGCAGGAAATGATGATGAAGAGAAAGATGAAAAAGCAAGTACCGAAGACATCATTGAGTTTGTTCGCTCATTCTATGACAAAGAAACTGGAGCGTTTCCAAAAGGCGAAACAGGTGTTGTAATCTCTGCCCGTAAGCGTTTTGGTGATTCCGTAGGGGATCTAGTTGAAAAGTTTGTTGCAAAGTTAAGCGGCAAACAAGTACAAGTGGAAGATGACGATGTAAATGAAGCAATTCCATATATGTACAAATTAAGAAAAGAAGGCAAAAGCGTAGAAGAGATTGCAAAAGAATTAGGCATGAAACCAGAAGAAGTAGTACAGGCAATGAAAAAATCTAAAGATGTAAGTGAAGGCGGCAATGCATTTGATATTGCAATGACTGATGCAGAAAACATCTTAAGTGATGCAAGTGAAACGGTAGATGCTATCGAAAACTTAGAAAAATTAAAAGACGGCGAAGAAGACTCATATGCTAGAAAGGTTATCCAAGACTACATAGACCAAACCAAAGAAAAAGGTTTAAGTTATATGCAAAATCAAATAGCAATGGCCGATAATGCTGGTCCTGATGAGTCAATTGATCGAATAAAAGAGTTGGCCGGAATCAAAAAATAACACCCACAACATAGTTTCATTTAAATACTTGTATGTTTAAAGTATTAGATGATTTTTGTCCAAAAAGTTTTATAGACCACACAAATATAATATTTGATGGCCCTGTTCCATGGTCGTATGAAAAGACAAGCACAGGATTTGATGATTATCAATCTACTGTGCAAATGACTGACAGCATAAAAGAAACAACACAATTTGTTCATATGCTTAATGATCCTACTACACAGCCTAGTCCAGTTTGGGAAATGATCAAACCAATATTGTACTTTGTAGAATTAAAGACAGGCATTACAATCGAAAAAATTTTTAGAGTCAAAGCAAATTTATTGTTGCGTGATGGTTCAAATAAAACTCAATATAATCCACCACACATTGACGCTCCAAATGATGATACTATAAGCATGATATACTATGTAAATGACAGCGATGGCAACACTAGGCTGTTTGATAAAAAAGCACATCAAGGTGCAAGTAACTTGTCCATAACGAAAGAAGTTGAACCAAAAGCAGGTAGACTGTTTATGTTTCCTTCAAATGTATTTCACGCAAGTTCCAATCCAATTGAAAACATAGATAGAAAAGTTATCAACTTCGTTGTAAAACCACAAAAATCATTTTGGTAAGATAAAATCTAAATTAGTCTTGACTTTCGAGGAAAGACTAAATATAATAGTAGATATGTTGTTAGGAAATGTATCTACAACAGGCACATAAAGGCAAATAAAGGAGGCTTAAATTATGGCTACATTAGCAGAAATCCGTGCAAAATTACGTGAACAAGAAGATCGTAAAGGCGGCGGTAACACAAGCGGCGGCGACAACGCAATTTACCCACATTGGAATATGTCAGAAGGATCAGAAGCAGTTCTGAGATTTCTTCCTGACAAAGATCCTGAGAACGTGTTCTTTTGGAAAGAACGTTTGATGATCAAACTTCCATTTGCGGGAATTAAAGGACAGACAGATAGTCGTCCTGTAACAGTAAACGTTCCATGTATGGAAATGTATGGAGAAACTTGTAACATCTTAAATGAAGTTAGAGGTTGGTTCAAAGACAAAAGTTTAGAAGATCAAGGACGTAAGTATTGGAAAAAACGTTCTTATATTTTCCAAGGTTTTGTTACAGATAATCCAATTAAGGATGATGAATCTCCAGCAAATCCAATAAGACGTTTTATTATTGGCCCACAGATTTTCCAAATTATCAAAGGTGCATTAATGGATCCTGAGATGGAAGATCTTCCTACAGATTATGCAAGAGGAGTTGACTTTAGAATTAAGAAAACTTCAAAAGGTGGATATGCAGATTATTCTACATCACAATGGTCACGTAGAGAACGTGCATTGACTGATGAAGAAAAGTCAGCAGTTGAAACTAACGGATTGTATAATTTAAATGACTTCTTACCTAAAAAACCTTCAGATGTTGAAGTTAAGGTAATGCAAGAGATGTTTGAAGCATCTGTTGATGGAGAAGCATATGATCCGGATCGTTTTGGACAGTATTTTCGTGCTCCAGGCATGAGTGCTCCAACAGGTGATCCGAATAAAGCGGCAACACCATCGGCATCGGAGTCAGTTGCTCCAGCAGTAGATACACCAGCGGCGGCTCCTGTAAAGGAACCTGTTGCTGAAACTACAACAACGGCAACTGAAACAGATGATAAACCATCAAGCGAACGTGCTCAGGACATTTTAAAAATGATCCGAGAACGACAGTCATAAGGAGGAACCATGACGAAACCATTTGACGTTAGTAAATTTCGTAAGGGTCTTACAAAGTCCATTAATGGATTAGGTGTAGGCTTTAACGATCCAACTGACTGGGTTTCGACTGGCAACTATGCACTGAACTATCTTATCTCTGGGGATTTCCACAAAGGGGTCCCCTTAGGTAAGGTAACTGTGTTTGCTGGCGAGTCTGGTAGTGGTAAATCTTATTTTTGTTCTGCAAATATTATTAAAGCGGCACAAGAACAAGGTATCTTTGTAGTATTAGTTGATTCAGAGAACGCACTTGACCAAGCATGGTTAGAAGCATTAGGTGTTGATACTGATGAAAGCAAACTGCTTAAATTATCAATGTCTATGATTGATGATGTTGCTAAAACTATTTCTAATTTTATGAAAGAGTACAGGGACGATTATGGTGATAAAGATCCAGAAGAAAGACCTAAAGTACTTTTTGTAATTGATAGTTTGGGTATGTTGTTGACTCCAACAGATGTTGACCAATTTGATAAAGGTGATTTGAAAGGTGACATGGGTAGAAAACCTAAGGCACTTACAGCACTTGTAAGAAATGCGGTTAATATGTTTGGAAGTTACAATGTAGGACTAGTAGCAACTAATCACACTTATGCATCGCAGGATATGTTTGATCCAGATGATAAAATTAGTGGAGGTCAAGGCTTTATCTATGCAAGTAGTATTGTTATTGCTATGCGAAAACTTAAATTGAAAGAAGATGAAGATGGTAAAAAAGTAACTGATGTAAGAGGTATTAGAGCCGCTTGTAAAGTTATGAAAACTAGATATAGTAAGCCATTTGAATCTGTTCAAGTTAAGATTCCTTATGAAACTGGAATGGATCCATACAGTGGACTTGTTGACTTGTTTGAAAAACAAGGATTACTAAATCAACAAGGAAACAGATTGAAGTATGTAGACAAATCAGGCAAGGAACATTTACACTATAGAAAAGATTGGACTGGAGAAAACTTACAAATCGTAATGAAGGACTTTGTTGATCAAGAAGATAAGTATGTTGATACTAACAAAGAGGAGACTCCGGCTAATGATGAGTGATGAACAATTACTTGACTTGTGGGACATTTGTTCTGACTTCGTTGATGTAAAACAAAAACAAGATCTTGCTACAAAATTTATACATTGGTGCGTAGATAACGGTGTAGATGAGCAAGTATTATATCAATCCGGTGATCAAGATCCATATCTTGCAGAAGCAGTGAATGAAGTTTATGGTGATGAACACGTGGAAGACGAAGATGATATTGATGAATATGATGACCACGAACGTGATGATTGGTAGAAGATGATTAATTGGTATTCGAGAGTTTCAGCAGATATTTCAAACGTGCCTGACTGTATAGTGTGGTATGAAGATCAGTTAGAAAATGCAAAGATGGAATGTGGACTAAAAGGCAACTTGGAAAAGAATGCTTCCGCACTTCCTGGTATAGTTGAAAAACGTTTTGGACAACTGCAAGAAATAGAAGCAATTCTCGAATACCTTAACATCGAACTAAGAAGAACAAGAACAAAATTTTTCAAGAAATATTTAGAAAATTATCAAAGAGCATTATCAAGTCGTGACGTTGAAAGATACGTCGACGGCGAAGCAGACGTAGTTGATATGGAAAAAATTATCAACGAGTTTGCCCTGTTACGTAACAAATGGTTAGGTATCTTAAAAGGTCTTGACCAGAAGCAATGGCAGATAACTAATATTACCAAGTTACGTGTAGCAGGAATGGAAGATGCCTCAATTTGATATTGTAATAATTAACCAACCAAATTCTGATATAGATGAATGTGTTAATAGTGTAACACGTTACAATGAAGGTGCGAATATACACAACGTTACACCTTTAGCAGAATGTCAAATTGCATTAGCAACAGAAAAATATACCACGCCATATAGATGTAGTAAAACTAAAGGTGAAGAACATTTTGTACAATTATTTCCACACATAAAAGCATGGCGAATAGGTTATAGACAACAAAAAGATTTACTTGTTGTAGATAGTAACTACATTCAAACAACAGAATTACCTGGTAATATACAAGATTTTTACACAGAAGTTTTTAACCTGTGCAGTGGCGATTGGGAGTTCGAACAGGGTATTGCAGAAATACCGAAAGTAAAAGTAAGACTTGGACAAGATTCAGACTACGATAGATTTGTAGAGAATAGTTTACCAAGTGCAAACGCATACCTAATTAAAAAGGAAGCCTGTTATAAAGCATTACATTGGTCTAAATATACAGGTTGGTTACTACCGCAAATACTTTTCAATAGTATTTCATTTGACGTTAAATATTACAGAAGAAAGTTATTCGTATGATACAAAATCCTAAAGTAGTTGCGTTCAAAGGTTTAATAAACAGATTCTTTCCAGTTGACTTTAAGATTCCAAATTGGTATATTGCAGAATGGAAGACACAACAAGAACTTATTAAAAGTGCAGATATATATTTTCAAATAAACGTAAAAAAAAGAAAAACTGCAGGAATGCCTGAATACGATTTTATTAAAAATTCAGGTAAACCTGTGTTAGTGTGTGAAAGTAATTTATTTAGGAAGAATAGTTTCAATGTGCATAGTCCAGACTGCTATTGGCGATTAGGTTGGCATCATTTTTTACGTGAAGGAGACTTTAACAATGAAAATAGTCCACCCGACAGATGGAATCATATTAAAAAAATACAAAATTTAGAAGTAAAAGACTGGCGTAAGAAAGATGGAGACATATTGTTGTGTTTACAAAAGCCAGGTGATAGCACACTAAACAGTTTGTATGAAAAATGGGAAAGATATGAAGACTGGATAGTAGACACTGTGCATCTTATTAGAAAATATACTGACAGACCAATAAAAATAAGACCACACTTAAAGGGTATGAAAAAGTCAATGCCTTGGTTACTTGAAATGTTACAAAACAAAGCAGGATTAAATGTAAGACTGTCAACCACATGGAGAGATAGGACAGTATACGAAGGTGGCAAAGGTTTACAACAAGATTTTGACAATGCATACGCAGTTGTGGCTTATAATTCTAATAGTCTAGTAGAAAGTACACTTGAAGGTATACCTAGTTTTCCATTATCAGACGAAAGTGTAGTTTGGGACATCAGTAACAGGATAGAAAACATAGAAAATCCAAATTTAGACATAGATAGAACACAATGGTTGTATAATGCAGGATATATGATATGGACTGCCAAGGAAATGAACGAAGGTGTAGCCTGGGATCACCTCAAAGGAGTGTATTACAATGGCAACTTGGGAAGATAGAAATAAATTTTTAGAAAATTTTAACATTTCTGGTAAAACAGTAATAGACTTTGGTTGTGGAGACCAAAATATCAAGAAATATTTTCAATTTAAAAATTATTTAGGCATTGACAAGGAAAATGCTGATGTAAATATTGATTTTGACAAACAATTTATCATACCAACAACTGCGGAGTTAGGTTTAGTGCTAGGTGTACTAGAATATTTAGAAAATCCTGATTTTTTCTTACAAAAAGTAAAAAATACCTGTGATAGATTCATAATTATGGTATTAGACGTTAAAGCACCCAAGCACCACCATGGTTGGAAACGTGTATACAATGAAAACGACTTACTTGCATTGTTAACAAAGTATTTTTATGATATAAATTTGCAAAGACACGGAAAATACATAGTAGCAGACTGTTATTCAAACTTTTCAAGCAAGATTTAAGGACAAATAAATATTACTATGAAGATTGCATTAGTAACAGGCGGCTTTGATCCATTACATTCAGGCCATTTAGCATACTTGCGTGAAGCACGTAAACTTGCAGACGAATTATGGGTAGGTGTTAACAGTGACGAATGGTTAACACGTAAAAAAGGCAAACCTTTTATGCCATTACAAGAAAGATTAGAAATTATTGACAATTTAGTAATGACTTCAAAGGTGTTTGCTTTTCAAGATGACGATGATACAGCAATAGAGGCTATCAAACAAACTCTAAACGATACAAATGTATCAGAAGTAATTTTTTGCAATGGTGGAGACAGAACTAAAGACAATATTCCTGAACAAAATGCGTTTAATGGAAATGATAAGGTAAACTTTGTATTTGGCGTTGGTGGAAATGACAAGAAAAATTCAAGCAGTTGGATTTTAGAAGATTACAAGCATCCTAAAACTGATAGACCGTGGGGTTACTATAGAGTTTTGTTCGGAGTTGGCAATAATGTTAAATTAAAAGAACTTACAGTTGATCCAGGACAAAGATTGAGTATGCAAAGACATCAGCACAGAACTGAACACTGGTTTGTAAGTGAAGGTACTGCTACTGTATATACAATTAATGTATCAAGTGATCAAGAATTACTTGCAACGTTAAATACACATCAAACATTACGAATAGATGAAGGGCAGTGGCACCAATTAGTTAATGAAACTGATAAACCTGTCAAAATAATTGAAATACAGTATGGTGAAAATTGTATTGAGGAAGACATAGAAAGGGTAGGAGTTTCAGACGACTACGGAAAGGCAACAGAATAATGAATACTGTTTATATAGGTTACGATTCCCGTGAAAAAATCGCTAGTGATGTATGTGAATATAGTTTAAGACACACAACAGAAGAACCTATTGACATAAGATACCTAAAACTAAATGAATTACGTGATAAAGGTATCTATACAAGACCAGATGATAAGTTAGGTAGCACAGAATTTACATTTACAAGATTTATGATCCCATATCTAATGGACTACAAAGGTTGGGCATTGTTTTGTGATTGCGATTTTCTATGGTTAGAAGATGTAGACAAACTTTTTGCACAACGTGATGACAAATATGCGGTAATGTGTGTTCATCATGACTATACCCCTAAAGAAGGTACCAAGATGGACGGTAAACAACAGACACTATATCCAAGAAAGAACTGGAGTTCAATGGTATTGTGGAACTGTGGTCATCCAAGTAACCAACAAGTTATACCTAGTATGGTAAACAACGAAACAGGTAAGTTCATGCACAGATTTAGTTGGTTGAAAGACTCAGAAATAGGTCAAATTAGTCATGAATGGAATTGGTTAGAAGGTTGGTACAAAGAACCTGCTGATGGAAAACCAAAAGCAATACATTTCACCGAAGGTGGACCTTGGTTTGAAAACTGTCAAGATGTAGACTATGCAAATTTATGGCTTGAGACAGCAGATAAAACAGGCCTCCAATGGAAAAAGATATAATATTCTTAAGTAAAAACGGTACAGACGAGTATGTAAATGCTTTGGCATCAAGTTTTGGTGCGACTCCTACATCAGACAAAGACTTTGTATATGAAAATACAAGTGGAGCAATAGTTTTAAGAGGAATACTTAAACACAAATTGATGAAAGATTGTTTGCGTGATAAAAGAGACTTTTATTACATAGATAGTGGATATTTTGGTAATTATAAAAGTAGTATCAATCCAAACGGTTGGAAACTTTATCATAGAATTGTAAAAAATAATTTACAACACACTGACTTTATAGAAAAACCAAATGACAGACTACAAAAATTAAATGTTGAAATTAATGATTGGAAAAAAGATGGCAAAAATATATTATTAGTGATGCCTAGTCCTAAACCAGCAAAATATTATGACATAGATTTAGAAAAATGGAAAGAGAACACATACAATACTATTAGACAGCATACCGATAGACCAATAATAGTAAGAGAGAAAGCCAATAGAAAAGACAGAGTGCTTCAACCTATTCATGAAGAATTCAAAAATGCTTTTGCTGTGGTTACTTTACAAAGTATTGCCGCAACTGAGGCTATAATTTACGGAATCCCAGCATTTACTCTAGCACCTAACGCCGCAGAAAAATTTTGTTTGCAGGATTTAACAAAGATAGAAACACCTATGTATGCTGATAGAGAAAAAATTTACAAATGGGCCTGTTACCTTGCTTATGGTCAATTCCATGTTGACGAATTACGCAACGGCACAGCAAAAAGGTTACTAAATTTATGAAAATTACAGCCGTAACAACACAAAATAAAAACTACTATGAAAAATTAGGCAAACAAAGTATTGACAGTTTTGTAAAAAATTGGCCAAAGGATATTAACCTAATCGTGTACACAGAAGACTTTGTAATGGCCGACCATGATAATGTAAAATATCGACCTTTTTCACTTTTAGACGAAGATTTTCACAAATTTATGAAGACAGACTACAAGCAAAGAATTAAAATATTTGCCATGAAAGCATTCAGTTGGTTACACAGTTGTGAAATCGAAAACGCAGATAGAATAATTTGGGTAGACAGTGATGTAATTACATACAAACCTATTCCTAAGCAATTTTTAGTGGATTTGTGTGATGAAAAAACACTTGCGACTTATATGGCAGTTGTCTATGATCATAAAAAAACCAAAAGCGGAATAGAAAAAATAGATCCAGTGTTGTGTGGTGAAACAGGCTTTTTTGTTACAAACAAAAACCATAGAAAATTTCATGAATTTATACAAAGGTATAGAGAATACTACAATTTAGGTATTGGAGAGAGTCTACGTAGGTTTTATGATGGTGATGTTTTTGGTGCAGTAGTAACAGAGTTTGAAAAACACAATGTTCGATTTAGAGATTTGGGTGATAGGAAACATAACACCATTTTTAAGTACACAATTTTACATGAATACATGACACATTACAAAGGAAAAGTCAAGAAAAGCGAAGACTTCCAAGCAAAACAATAATTAAAGTAAAAGGAATAGCAAATGGCCTATAAAGCAGTAGTAATACACAGAATGGACGACAACAATGTTGGAGATATGTCCGCAGATCCATTACAATATTTTCTTAAAGAAGACGAGTATCATAGAATTGATGTAACAAACGTAGGAAAAGAACCTTTTCCAGATGACGTTCCAATAATTTATGGAGGCGGTGGATTACTTGCAAATGAATTTTTTGGAAGTAAAGTAAATTTGATGTTTAGCCAACCAGATGTTATGCAATTAGAAAATTTATGGGAAAATAGATGGTTCTTGTGTAATAAAAAATATCAAAAAGAGCATCATGAATTTAGTGTAAACTTAAAAAAACAAGTTGTAGAATTAATTAAACAAATTAGACCAGATGGATATAATACTAGCAGAATTGTTTGGGGTGCTGGACATAACACAAGAGATTTTCCATCTAATTGGCAAGCATCTGATATTAGATATCCTAAAGCATTAAGAGATTTTGATCTTATTGGTATTAGAGATTGGTGGGACGAAGATTATCAAATGCAACATCCTGAAATGGAATGGGTACCTTGTGCAAGTTGTATGCACCCTGCGTTAGGAAAGAAATATTCAATTAAAAATGATATTATAATCTTTGAACATAAAAAACAATTAATTAAAAGTACAGAGTATGGACAAGAATCAGTACCAAGATTTGTAAACAGCGGAAATAATTTAGAACAAACTATTGAATTATTAGGAAGTGCAAATTACATAATAACAAACAGTTATCATGGTGCATACTGGGGTACTCTTTTAGGCAAAAAGGTAATGTTAGTTGGACCTTGGTCGTCTAAATTTTACGGATTAAAACATAGACCTTTTATGAAAATGAAAGCCACAGGATGGTTTGAGCAACTTGATATGACCCGAAATTTTCCAGAAGCATTATCAGAATGTCAGAATGTAACTGAAAATTATTGGCACAAAGTCAAGGCGATGCTCTAATGAATGTTGTAAGTTTCTTAGGTGGCATTCCGCCACGCAATCAAAATCCAGATAAGCCTGCGATGTTACGTTTATTTGCTGAAGGTGTAAATCGTGCAGGAGATAAAGGCATTGTGCATGAAGGTATGACATACACAAACTGTGATGTTGCAGTGTTGCAAGGATTTGTACATGAACATGGCAAAAATGCACCACACCTTGCTTTTAGAAAACAAGTGTTAGACATGAACACTGTAAAACCTAAAAGATGTGTAGTAATAGATAGCAATATGTTTAGTTTTGCTACTGGTACACAACATAACAACACAAACTTATTACGCTTTAGTTTCGATGGCATATTTCCTAACACAGGCGATTATTGTAATCATGATGTTGATACTGATGAACATTGGACACGTATTGCAGGAAAGTATAACATACATATCAAACCATATAGACACGATGGCAACCACATCTTAATATGTTTACAAAGAGACGGTGGTTGGAGTATGCGTGGAGAAAGTGTTATGTCTTGGTTAGATAAAACTATCAAGACTATTAGGCAGTTTTCTAAACGTAAAATTATAATTAGATGTCATCCTGGAACACGTATGCAAATGCAAAACGGAAAAACTATTGCACAAAATTACGGTGTAACAGTTAGTGATACAAATAGTAGATCATTGTTATTAGATCTTGAAAATTGTTGGGCAATGGTTGTAAAAAACAGCAGTCCTTCGGTAGCGGCACTTGTAAATGGTATACCAATATTTGTTACAGACCCCGATCATTGTCAGGCAGGAAGTTTAGCAAATATTAAATTAGAAAATATTGAAAGACCTGCTATGCCCGATAGAGAAAAGTTTTTATATAAACTTGCGGCTTGTCATTGGGATTTTGATGATTTAAGAAGTGGACGTTGTTGGTCGCACATGAGAAAATACGTTTAATCTTTATACCACAAAAAGTCAACGTGTTGTTGCATTACTAATCCATAACCTAAGTTACGCATATAATCAGTGTATGTTTTATCTCCACCTTTACTTGCATTATCTTCAATGCAGATGTAACTTATCTTTTGTTTAGACCAATCAATGCAATCTAATATTTGTAATTCTGCACCCTCTACATCTATCTGTAGATAATCAATATGCGGAGCAAAGTTTAATTGATCCCAAGTTTTTGTTGGCACAGTAATAGTTGTAGCCATGTCAATTCTTTTTTGATGATATTCATCTAGTGTTTCAACTATACCGTTCCATGCTGGTTTTTCTTTGTAATTTGCAAATTCTATAGTGCCTTCTTCTTTCCAAATAGCAACATTTTCACATCTGCATTTTCTGTTTTGTATTAATTTTTCAAATGATTCTGGAGTTGGTTCTACACAAACACCTTGCCAACCTTTGTTTTCTAATATTATTGTGCTATTCTTTTTGGCGCCTTCAAATGCTCCAATTTCTACAAAATATCCCGGGCCTTTATTTTTCCAAATAGCATCTAAAAATATTTGTGTTAATCTAGGGTGTTTCATTGTGTCTCCTTTTTAATACACCAGCATCTGCCTTTACGTTGTACAGATACATTGTTACTTATTGCAAACTCACGTACTGCCTTTTGAACTCCGGGAAAACTTTTTGTAAAATCATCACCAAATAACCAACCACCAAGTTTAATTTTAGGCCAAAAATGTGCAATATCTTTTACTACACATTCATATTCATGTCCTGCATCTACATAGCATACATCAACACTATTATCTGCAAAACGTTTACTAGATTCCCAACTTAAACTTTTAATAATATGTACGTCATCTATAACCGGTTTAATATTTGTTTCGAATATTTCGTACAATGTTTTGTCTTTTATTAATTTATTTTCTTGGTGCTCAGGACCACCTTCCCATGTGTCTACACAATAAAAATCTCCTAGTTTATTTTGATTTTGTAGTTCAACTACACAATAAGCAGTGCTTTTGCCTGTCCAAGATCCTAGTTCTACCCATACACTATGCGTTGGAAGTTGGGGAATAATAAAATCGAAAGCGATCTTATTTTTATCGCTCATGAATCCTTCTATGTCTTTGTAAAAATGTATCATTTGAAAATTACCGGCTGTATATGATGTGTTGGCCTTCCTATTACAGGTCGCTTGACTTTACTTACATGATGTGGCATCACAGAATAAAAAGGACGCTGTCTTGCCTTAAAAGTATCAGGTTGCCATTCAACTTCTGGCAGGCCAGTTGCCTTTACATATTGCTTAAAATATTTTTCAATAGGTGCAAGTTGTAAATCATCAAACACAACTACTTTACTATCTGCAAGTTTAGAATGATCATGTTTTACTGTTGCGTAACTATGACCTCCATCTAAATATACAAAGTCATATGCTTTTTGTTTTAGAGTTTTTTGTGTGTAACCTTTGAATAACTCGTATTTGAATCTTCCTGGATAACGTGCTGTAAGTCTAAGCATAAAACCTTTTGCGTATGGATAACTTCCAGGACCTTTACCGTTAAATTCTAATTCATCTGTTTGTTCATTTGCTTCTTCAAACAAATCATATCCATGATATGTGTAAGTGCCTGGATGATTATCTAAGAGATAGTCCATAATTTGATATCCTGATTTTGCTCTGTGTGTTCCTATTTCACAAATATCACTATGTACGTTATCTGCAAAAATGCTATCTAGTAAAGGTTTCCAGACAGCAAATATTCCTTTTTTCATTTCCAATAATCCTCAGTGCGTTGTACTTTTAAATCTTTTTTATCAGACTTTCCTCTTACTTTTCTTTCGCCTTTCATGTGGTCAATATACGCACCAAGTTTACTGTTAATAATAGGATGTCCTTCTCCGGAGATTGTAACATTACTTAAACTGTGTTCTTTAAATCCTTCAACGTTTCTAAATTCTTTAATGATTTCATAAAACACAAAACTATCATGCCATTCTTTCATTGTAAAGATTCCTTGTTCTGCGTTGTCCCATACCCATTGAAATCTACTTAGGAATCTATGTGTAGCATCATCTCTTAAGTTCATACTATAAAATCCACACTCAGGCCATTTTGGTGATCTATCAAAATAGCAAACACTTTTTTCTGGTGGAATAAAACTATCTAAAAATTTAATTGGCATATATGAATGGCAAAGTGTATCTGCATCCATCCAAATTAACACATCAACATCACCGTTGTTTAGACTTTTAGCACAATCAAAAATTGCATATACTTTATGACAGAATCTAATTGCGTCCCACTTGAATCCTTTGTGTGAGTCGACTCTACCTTTTGGATTCTCTTTGCCGTTGGCCTTTGGAACATCTTTCCATATACCTTTGAAAACATTAATAGGTTTTTGTGCAAGTAAGTCTCTAATAATAATATTTCTTTTTGTTTTTGTTGGCGTGCATTTTTCTGCATACACATACAAATCAACTTCGTTTGGCCAATTTCGTTCAAAACTATCAATCATTTTTTGACCATAAAGATCTAAACCATCTTGGTTAAAAGTAGTTACAACCGCAAATTTTCTAGACATATTTAGACTCCATAAATAATATACGTATATTTATTAGTACAGAGTCAGGAATAAAAATTAATGAAAGTTTTAGTTACAGGTGGTGCAGGCTTTGTTGGAAGTCATTTATGTGCAAGACTATTAGACGAAGGTCACGAAGTAACTAGTTTAGACAACTATTTTACAGGCACTCATGACAACGAAATTGAAGGCGTAAATTATATAATTGGCAGTACAATAGACATTAGTAATATTACATTTAGACCTGATATAATTTATCATTTAGGTGAATACAGTAGAGTAGAACAAAGTTTTGATGATGTTGAATTAGTACATGAATACAACACTAACGGAACGTTTGCTGTATTAGAATTTGCACGAAAAAGAAATTGTAAACTTGTATATTCAGGCAGTAGCACAAAATTTGGTGATGCTACAAGTCCTTATGCTTTCACAAAAGCAAAAAATACTGAACTTGTTGTAAATTATGGCAATTGGTATAATTTAGATTATGCAATCACATACTTTTATAATGTATATGGTCCTAGAGAAATAGATGACGGAAAGTATGCAACTTTGATAGCAAAGTTTAAAAAAGCCATGCGTGATGATAAAGAATTAACAGTAGTTGCACCCGGAACACAAAGAAGAAACTTTACTCACATAGAAGATATAATAAACGCATTGGTATTAATAGGAGCCAAAGGTCAAGGCGACGAGTATGGGATAGGTAGTGATGAATCTTTTTCAGTTTTAGAAGTTGCAAAATTATTTAAAGGTAATATAAAAATGCTACCAGAGAGAAAAGGAAATAGAATGATTGCAGAAGTTATAACAAGCAAAACAAAAGCATTAGGCTGGAGTGCAAAACGTTCTTTAAAGGATTATATAAATGAAAGTAATTGATGCATTTGTATTTTTCAACGAGTATGAATTAGCAGATATAAGATTAAATTATCTTGCAGATACAGTAGATGCATTTATAATTACAGAAAGCAATTATACTTGGAACGGACAACCAAACAAGAAACGTTTTGGAAAAGTTTACAAAAATTTACCTAAGCATATACAAGATAAAATAATTTACAAATTTGTTGAACATCCTGCTGAGTATGAAGGACACTTTAAGGTTTCTGAACGTGATACAAAAAATGCACAGGCACATATTGCAAAAGAAAACTTTATGGAAGATGATTTATTTTTATTCAGCGACCTAGATGAAATATGGGATAAGAGAGAAATACATAGAATAAAAAGATTTGCTGAAAAGAATTTTTGGTTCTTTTTTAAACAGCAGTTTAGAGTTGTCCATGTGGATTGGAGAGCAAGATACGGTGATGTATGGTATGGTACTAGAGGTACTAAGATAAAAAATTTAGTAGGAGAGTATCCAATACTAAATGATAAAATTACATATAAAAAATCTAATGTTATAATTAATGATCCACCTCCAATTTTACCTAACGGTGGTTGGCACTTAACATACTTTGGTAGTGCTAAAGAACGTTTAACAAAATTAAACAGTCTAGTAGAGATTATGCATTGGGAAACAAAGACTGGTAAAACACACGAACAAAGAGCAAATTCATTAACTTTGAATCAATGGAACAGCAGTGTTGGAAAGAAAAAAGTCCAAGGCATTCAGATGTTTGCTAATGAGATTGTAGATACTATGGATATAAATTTATTAAAAGCCATGCAAAAACATGATGTTTGTTTTAGTGGAGTTTTTAAACAAACTAAAGAGTATAACTATATACGAAATGAAATTTAGATTATATAAAGAATATGGCGCACAAAATAGTAAGCCAGTGTTTGAAGCATTTGAAACATCACTTACTGCATTAGGCCACGAAGTTGTACAAGATGACTCATACGATGTTGCTGTCATTTGGAGTGTGTTGTGGCATGGTACAATGGCTAAGAACAAACCTATATGGGACGACTGTCAAGCAAAAGGTAAGCCTGTAATTGTATTAGAAGTAGGTGGAATCAAAAGAGGTACAACATGGAAAGTTGCAATAAACGGAATCAATAGAGAAGCAGACTTTGGTGAAGGTGAACTTGATAGTATGCGTCCTAGTATGCTAGGTTTAAATTTAAAACCATGGCAGATGGCCGGTGGCAGAGATATACTAATTTGTGGACAACATGATCAAAGTCATCAGTGGAGGGATATGCCTCCTATGTCCACGTGGGTGTCAAATGTAATGCAGGAAATTAGAAAACAAACTGCACGACCAATTATTTTTCGACCACACCCAAGATGCAGACTTCCAGGAATAGAACACGAATTTATAAATGTTAAAAGACAAGAGCCTAACAAGATAGTAAACTCATATGATGATTTTGATTTTGATTTACACAATGTATTTGCAGTTGTAAGTTGGACAAGTAATCCGGGCATTCATGCTGTGATACAAGGAGTTCCTGCATTTGTTGGTTCTGCTAGTTTGGCATATGACGTTGCTAATCATAATTTCAACACAATAAATTTACCACAGATGCCTGATAGAACACAATGGCTATTAGAATATGCACACACAGAATGGAACGTTGAAGAAATAGCACAAGGTGTTCCTTTAAAAAGATTATTGCCAAAATTAAAAATATTGGTTGACAAAACTGTATAATCTGTTATAATTACTACTATATTAATTACATTGGTGACATAGTCATGATGATGCAGAAAAATTCTTTACCACATAATATCACGAATACAATTGAAGATTGTGTAATCTTCTTGGCTGGAGAGTATGACATAGAGTTTGCAAATCATTTGGATCAAACTTATGAACACTTTTACAAGAAACATATTGATGTTATAGATCAACCAATTACAAAAAGTATTGCAAGACAACTGCAAAACGGTTTAGCATTTACACATAAACAAAGTGCAATAGGTGTTAGACTTGTCAAAAAATATGTAAGAATATTAAATGCAGTTGGCTTTGATGGTGACCAAATTTTAGAACAAGAATTATTCAAACACCCATTTAGAACAATAGACAAAACAAAGATTGTACACATAGATGGTGAAATGCTTGTATGCAAAAGTCCATTTATTGCAGATCTTGTAAACAAATTTAAGAAAAGAAAGAGTCCTAGTTATTGCAGAGGCTACTACAATGGACAAGGTAAAGAATGGGGTTTCGACGTAAACGAAAACAACATAGACTTTTTGACAAATGCAGTGCAAGGAAAAAGATTCAGCATCGACGACACTGTACATGAGATACAAGAAAAAATTAAAATTGTAAAACAAAAGCCTTTACAATATTTTCCTACACTAACATACAAAGATAAATTTGTTATTAACAATGTAAATTTACCTGACGAGTACAATAACAAAATTGCAAAAATTACAGATGTACGTGAAGCAATTATGTATAGTAAAATGCTTGGTTGTTTTGTATATGATGATACAATAAGCAAAATGTTAGGAGATGTTCACGAATGGTATGATAAAATTTTACTAGGTGATCATGATAAGTTTACTATTAACAAACGTATCTTACCTAAAGCAGAACTGCTTAAATTTGCTACAATAGGTAAGCAAACTATAATCATGTTAAGCAGTGTTGACAATGCTAATATTAACGACTGGTTAGAAACAATAAACAACGCCAATCTAAATGACCAATGTTGCTTTGCATTTAGATCAAGAAATAAAAATACAAATAATGCTACTATAACAGGCAAGTACATAAATGATAAAATAAAAAATTATAATGTAAATGTATATGATCCAAACAAAAAATTAATATTTGTAAGTGAAAAGATTCCAAAAACATTTATAAAAGACAAAATTGAACCAAACATGGTATTAGTTGATTTGGCAACTGACCCAGCACATTATAAGACACAGATTTATCTTGAAAATAAACCTTTAAGAGTGTATTATAAGACAATAGGAGATCGTCGTGGCATCGTGCAAGTTAGTAATTAAAGATGAAGTAAACGTAAAATTTGAAGGATTGGATCTTTCAATGCGAAAGCATCTCTCCAATAAATTTAAATATGAAATTCCATATGCAAGATACTTGCCTGCATATAAACTAGGACGTTGGGACGGTACTGTAAGTTTCTTTGGATTAGGAGGCACAACTTATGTTAGTATGCTCAAGGAAGTAATAGAAGAACTAGAGAACAAAGGCGTGTATATAGAGGTTGAAGATAAAAGAAATAAAATTGATTTGTCTTTTAATGAGATAGCAGAAGACTTTTTATCAGATACTAAATGGCCAGAAGGACATACACACGCAGGACAAAAAATAGAATTACGTGATTATCAGGTAGAAGTAATCAATAACTTTTTAAATAATCCACAAAGTTTGCAAGAAGTTGCCACAGGTGCAGGTAAAACAATTATAACTGCAACACTATCTAAGATATGTGAAAAGTATGGTGATACAATTATTATTGTTCCAAACAAAAGTCTTGTAACACAAACTGAAGAGGATTATAAAAATATAGGACTTGACGTAGGTGTGTATTATGGAGATAGAAAAGAACTAGGACATAAGCATACTATTGTAACTTGGCAAAGTCTTAATATACTTGATAAGAAATCTAAGAATCAAGAGGCGGCAACTACACTTGCAGAGTTTATTCAAGATGTACGTTGTATAATTGTTGATGAGGTGCACCAAGCAAAAGCAGATGTTTTGAAAAGATTACTGACACAAAATTTTGCTCACGTGCCAATTAGATGGGGACTAACAGGAACAATACCAAAAGAACAATTTGAATTTCAAGGCATAAAGGCAGGACTAGGCGAAGTTATTAATCAAATCAGTGCAAGTGATTTACAAGCAAAAGGCGTATTGGCAGAATGTCATGTAAACATTATTCAAACTGAGGACGTAAAAGAATATAAAACATATCAGGAAGAACTAAAATATCTAACTACTGACGAAACAAGAATGGAATGGGTGGCTAAATTGGTAAGCAAAGTTACTGAAAATGGCAATACTTTGGTACTTGTCGATAGACTTTCCGCAGGAAATCTGTTACAATCTAATATAGAAGATAGTGTATTCATCAGTGGAGAAACCAAAGGTGATACACGGAAAGAACATTATGACGAAGTTAAAACTAGTAATAGCAAAGTTATCATCGCTACTTATGGTGTTGCCGCTGTTGGCATCAATATTCCTCGTATCTTTAACCTTATTCTCATTGAGCCTGGTAAAAGTTTTGTTCGTGTTATTCAAAGCATTGGTAGAGGCATTCGTAAGGCAGAAGACAAAGATCATGTCCAAATATGGGACATCACTTCCAGATGTAAGTTCGCTAAAAGACATCTTACACAAAGGAAAAAATTTTATAAAGAAGCAAACTACCCGTTTACAATAGAGAGGATAGCGATTGATTGATGAATATTTTAACACTAGAAAATAGGACCTATAATCTACAAAACTTACCTAAAGAAATAAATGAAGACATCAGGTACAGTGTTTTAGATAATAGTGATCCAAAAGAACCAGACTACTTTTTCATGCCATTAATATACTTGGAAAGTTTTAGTTCGCCAGCAGTTGTATTGCAAGTAGGAAAACATCAGATACAAATGCCACTTGAATGGTCAATGTTAATCGGCAGTGATGACGGCGGAGATTTAGAAGTACTTCCATTGACAAGTTTAAATGACAGAGGTTTTGAAGCATTTTGTTTTAATCCTTTAAAAAGTTTTAGACCAGACTTTAGACCAGTGGACGTGGTAAATGTTTACCAAGACGTTAAATGGTATTTTCCTAAATTAAAACAAGGACAACTATTGACAACACCGTTGTGTGAAGGTGAAAATCCACCTTGTGCATTTTTTGTTAAGGAGGTTTCTAGATCAAGTGAAACACTTGATTATAGTTTATTATTCTAATGTTTGGATTTAAGAAGGCAATAAACGTAGATCTATACACACATGATAAAAATGTGTATGAATTGTTCAAACCAGATCACAGTAAGAAGTTTATACCCGACTGGTGGAGAAAGATGCCTTCTGCTAGATTAGACACACACGTACAAGTGCCAGACTTAAAATTAGGCACTATGAAAACGTGTCCTGCTATAATAGGATTTATGAAGCAAGGTTTTGTTATTCCAAGCCATGCAGGTATAAATGCACAAAAACATATTGATGGTAAAATTGCATTTCATGTTTTGCCACAACAATATGCTAACCCTATTACACATGACAAAGAAGATTATGAAAGTCATAAGCCAGGCCTTACACACATGAAATTTGAACTGCCATGGCGTATAGTAACTCAAGAAAGTATTCAGTGGTTATGGACACAACCTACTTGGCATCAAAAGAATCCTTTAAGTCATTGGGCAAGTCCAGGTACAATAGATTTTAAATACACACACGTTGCAGAATATAATTACTTTTTACCCACAGGAGGTAGATTATCTGTAGAACCTGGTGATCCAATAGTACAACTTATTCCGTTAAGTGAAAGACCAATAAAACTTAACTATCATTTAGTTACAGAAGAAGAGTTTAAACAATACAATTTATACAAAGGTTGGACACTTGGAAACTTTACGGAACGTTTAAAAAGAATGAAACAAAATGAAGGAAGAACAATATGGCCAGTCGTAAGATAATAAACAGAAGAACTGTTAAAACTTTAGCAGAAGCAAACAAAGGAAAGACAATGACACGAAAAGTTGACACTTATGAGTACGAAGCACTTGCTGAATGTATTCGAAGCGATCAAGTACCAGCGAATCATATTGCGGAATACTTTACTGATAAGGCATTCTACAATTGGTACAAAAAGAAATACTTTGACAAGGAGAAAGGATATGACTATGAAAGCAGGTAAAATTTGGGGACAAACCGAACTTATTCATGCTAACGGTGTGTTAGAATTTCATCGTATAGAATTTAAAAAAGGATACAAATGTTCTGAACACGAACATAAATTTAAATGGAACGGATTTTTTGTAGAGTCAGGCAAAATGATTGTACGTGTATGGCAAGAAGATCAAGAAGGATTAGTTGATGAAACTATACTTGGTCCTGGAGACTTTACACAGGTAAAGCCAGGCAAGGTACATCAGTTTGAAGGCGTAGAAGATGGTGTTGCATTTGAATTGTATTGGGCAGAATTTAACCATGATGATATAGTGAGAAGGACTGTTGGTACAAAGGTATAATGGGCACAAAAATTTACGAATCGCCGGACGGAGGAAATACCGTATATGAACGTGACACGAAAACGGGCGAACGTAAACTTATAAGTGAAACAATTTATCCTAAGTGGCATTTATCAGAATTAGAGATAAGTGAAATAATAGATTATGCAAATGAAGGTAATAGGACTTTACAAAATATGTTAGCAGAACTAAAAACAATTTATTATTTGGCAAAGGAAGATAATGAAAATTACCCCTTGTAAAACAACACCAAATTTAGTATGGAAAGCAACTTACCCAGGCGACTTTAGTTCAGCAGTAAAGAAAGCATTAAACACAACGATGCTTATGCCACCCAATGCAGGCAGTATGCGAGGAGGCGGCAAAACAAATGCAAATCATAATCCGTTAGATCCACATCTATGGGACGAACTGCACGACTTCATGGTATGGTTGCAACCTGTAGTAAAAGAAGTTTGGAAAGAATGGGATATGCAAGATATACCTTTAGAGGTAATGAACAGTTGGACAAATGTAACAAACACAGAAGGTTATGTTTTGGAACACGATCATAGTCCTGCTCATATGGCTGTAAGCATATATTTGGAAAAGCCAAAGGACAGTGGCAACATTGAATTTAGAAATCCATTACACTCAAGTTGGACATATATGCCCAGAAGTCATGCAGAATATAGTAGACAAGACTTCTATCAGGAAGTACAATGTAATACAAATGATATATTAATTTTTCCTGCATGGTTAAGTCACAGGGTGCAGGCAAACAAGACAAATGAAAATAGAGTTGTGATGAGTATGAATATAGTTGGAGTAAAACATGGCTGAAAAGAAAAAGTTTCTTGATCTTAAATCTATGTTACGTGCTGTAGATAAACGTGACAAAGAATGGTACAATAGACTATCCGATGATGATAAAAAATTGTTTGCTCCTTTTATTGCTATGCGATATGTAGCAAATGTAAAAGGTGATCAATTTTTCAAAGAACACTACTTAGAAATGTGTAATGAATTTGTGAACAAACATCATTGGACACTATCAAAGAATCACAAAGGAATGCTTTGGAAACTAATGGCAATGTGTGGTGCTTATGAAATTTTCTTTCATCAATACTTGGCGGCACCTAAAAAGAAAGTCAAAGATAAATTTGAACAGTTTTTATTAGATATGAATGAGAATATGAAACATGACGATGCAACAACCTTGGCAAGTGTTATGTCAAAAAGTGAACAAAAGGAATACCGTGAGGCTCATGATCCAAACGCAAAATAAAGACTATAAGTGTGTACACTGTGGCAAAAGTTTTTTAAAAGAAAAAACTTTGATGGCTCATATGTGTGAACCTAAGCGTCGATATTTGCAAAAGGATGAAAAACGTGTTCAAGTAGGCTTTATGACATTTAATAAATTTTATACATCTGTACAAAAGGCAAAAGAAAAAACTTATTCTGAATTTTGCAAAAGTCCTTATTACAATGCGTTTGTAAAGTTTGGAAGTTTTGTAACAAATGTACAATGCTTGTATCCAGAAAAGTTTATTGACTTTGTAATTAAAAGCGGAGTAAAATTAGATCATTGGTGTAGAGATGAATTGTATGACACGTATCTATTTGAAATGATAAAAATAGAACCTGTAGAAAGTGCAGTACAAAGATCCATACAAACAATGATGGATTGGGGAGACAAACAAGAAGCACCATATAATGATTACTTCAAATACGTAAATTTAAATAGAGCAGTAAACGATATTAGAAACGGAAGAATAAGTCCGTGGCTACTGCTTAATTCAAGTGCAGGACATAATCTTGTAGGCAGTTTCAATGACGAACAACTACAAATTATTGAGCCTTCACTTGATATTGTATACTGGCGAAAAACTTTTGCAAATAAACCTGCAGATGTAAGACTTGTTAAAGAAATAATTAAGGAGGCAAACATTGCCTGATATAGACTTAGATTTTTTTGATAGAGATAAAGTTTTAGAAAATCTAAAACACATTCCTGCATCTCGATTAGACAAAAATGAAATGAAAAAACATAACACAGGAGTTTACTTTCATAATGCTCCAAAGAATCCATACACAGGAAACTGCACAATTGATCATAAAGTTGCAGATGATAGAGGTTACTTTAAAATAGATATGCTAAACGTACACATCTATGAAAAGGTAAAAAACGAAGAGCACTTAAACAAACTTTTACAAAAGGAGCCAATATGGGAATTACTTACAGAGCCAGACTTCAGCAACAAACTATTTCACGTCGCAGAACACAGTTCGATACTCCAAAAGATGCAACCGAAGAGCATAGAACAACTAGCGGCAGTACTAGCGATAATAAGACCAGCAAAGAGACATCTGTTGGGGCAGACTTGGGAAAACGTAATGAAGGAAGTATGGATAAAGCCAAGTGATGGAAGTTATTATTTTAAAAAAGCACACGCGGTTGCTTATGCACACGCAATAGTAGTACACATGAATTTACTATGTGAGGAACTTACTTCAGTTTCCTGACTAGTTGAATAGATTTTCTTTTTATACGTTTTTGTGCAATTTCATGCAATCTAACCACAGGACCAAAAACTATTTCACAATCTTTTGTATTGAAACTTTTAATTAATGGCTTAAAAATTTGCATTTCTCTTTTCATAAAAATATTGATGGGTAATTTTCTGTTAGATTCCCACCACCATATTTCGCCTGCTTCAAGTAATGCTTTCTTTTCTCTGTCTGATCTACATAGGCTCAAATCATACAAACTTGTAACTTGATGATCTTGATTAATTATAATGCCTACATATTCAGTTGTAGAGTGCTTTACACAACTGATAAAAGGTATTGTTTTACGTAATTCTTCGTTTGTGTTTGTCATGTGTTCTCATATAAATACTGTTAGGATGATACAATGATATGCTCAAAGTACCAATATATATTTATGAAACCGGTAGTACCATATACAGCGATTTGGATATGGGGATAACCCAAGGATATGCACCTATGTACCAGAAGGATTTAAAAGTTTTTAAAGGTGTGCAAAACACACTAAAATTTACAGTAAAGAATCAAGACCAGAAGCCTATTGATATAAGTTCAGGTAACACGTTTATCTTTACATTATTAGATCGTATAGACGGCAAAGCACTATTAAGCAAGACTGCTACAATTACAGATGATGGTAGTACTAGGAACACTAAAGGTACATTAGACGTTACACTTAACGAGAGCGATATCATAAACTTAAACAATCAAACGTTCTATTATTCATTAAAAAGAACAGTGAACAATCAGAACAAACCAACATTTGTAAACACTTACCACGATGCGGCTGGACGTATTGAAGTTGTAAGTTATGCATATGAAGTACACACTGCAAGTTATGAGATTACAACATTTTCAAAAAGCACAGACCAAGATGGCGTAGAAACAAACGTAAGCAGTCACATAGATGCACACCCTGATTTGAAACGTGCAAACAACACTCACACAGTAACATATACTACAACAGGATATGACGGAACACTTACACTCCAAGCCACTTTGGACGCCCAACCTGGAGGTGATACAACTTGGGTAGATATCAAATCTGTTACTTTGAGCAACTCAACTGAAACCAATTATTTCAACGTATCAGGAGTATATAGTTGGTTTAGAATCAAACATATTCCTACCAATTCGAACACCGGAACACTTGACAAAGTATTAATTAGATCGTAAAATACACTTATGAATCTGATTCAACAAACTATTATTGCGGCCTTACCTTCTAAACATAAGAAGACTCCTAGTGGGTGGACTAGTTTTAATGCACCATGTTGTGTGCATAATGGAGAAAGTGCTGACAATCGTTTACGTGGTGGTATAATGCAAAACAGTGATGGTACTGTAAGTTATCATTGTTTCAATTGCAATTATACAGCATCTTACGTTCCTGGCAGAAACTTAAACTATAAAATGCGTAAGTTACTCGCTTGGTTACTCGTGCCTAATGACGTTATTACAAAATGTAGTCTTGAAGCATTAAGAATCAAAGAAATTGAATCAGATCAAGATTCTGATGTTGAAGAAACTAAAATTGTAATGAAAGAAAAAGATCTGCCAGTTGGTGCAAGACCTATAATGGATTGTGCAGACTGGATGGCATTAGAACCAACAGGGTTGGATCCGGATCTCATGAGAGCCGTTGAATACATAGTAGACAGAGGCCTTATGGTAGATGACTATAATTTTATGTGGACCCCCGAAGGTTCGTATAAGTCAAGGCTTATTATACCGTTTTATCATAATGGGGACGTAGTCGGATACACTGCTCGAAAAGTTGGAGGCGGCTCTCCTAAATATATCACAGACAGCCAACCAGGATATGTTTTTAATTTAGATAAACAAAATTGGGATAGGAAATATTGTATTGTAGTTGAAGGTCCTTTAGATGCAATATCAGTAGATGGTGTTGCAGTATTAAGTAATGATGTAAAAGATCAACAAGCAGTACAAATAAATGCATTAAGAAAAAATGTAATTGTAGTTCCTGATAGTGATAAGGCTGGAGCAGATTTAGTTGAGTCTGCTTTGCACTATGGTTGGAATGTAAGTTTTCCTGATTGGCCAGGCGATGTTAAAGATGTCAACCAAGCAACAAGACTGTATGGTAAAATATACACAATGAAAAAGATAATGGCAGGTTTAGAAACAAACAAAGTAAAAATAGAAATAAAAGCAAAGAGTTATTTTAATGATTGAAGAACGTATAAAACAACAAGCAGAATTAATGGAACCATTAGTAGGTCATGACAGATTACATTACCTTATAGATATTGCAAGGGAAGTTGAGCCGTTGACTGAACAAGAAAAGATTGATGAAAATAAAATTAGAGGTTGTGCAAGTAATCTGTGGCTAGTTGGACAATGTATAGATGGCTTAATGTATTACAAGCACGATGCTGATGCATTTATCACAAAAGGCACTGCAAAACTTTTAGTTGATCTAGTAAATGGTGCAAGACAAAGTGACGTTGCAAAACTTACATTAGAAAGTTTTAATGGACTAGGAATAAAAGAATTACTAACAATGCAAAGACAAATTGGTTTCGGTAGTCTTATAGAAAAAATCATAGCAATAGCAAAGTCAAGTAAATGAAAATAGTAGACAACGTAATAAAAGAATATGATCTAAATTTACTATACACTAACCTTACAAGTAATTTAGTGCCATGGACATTTAATCATAATGTTGCATATGGTGAAGGAAATATGCAGTATGGATTTAGCAATAACATATACGAAGATGGTGTATTGGAAAATCCTAGCATATCATTATTACTTAACAGTGTATACAAAACACTAAAGATCAAAGAACTAATAAGATGTAGAGTAGGATTTATTTTTTATTCAGGTAAAACAGAAATACATGATCCTCATGTAGATTTTGAATTCCCACATACAACAAGTTTATTCTATGTCAATAGTTCAACAGGCCCAACAGTAATTTATAATGAAAAGTATGGTGATAAGTTTGATGAATATACTGTGAAGAAAAAAATTGAGCCGGTTGCAAATAGGATAATTACATTTAACGGACTTCATTATCATAGCAGTAGCAGTCCAAAAGAAAAAGGTTACAGATTAGTTGTAACATTTAATTATAGGTGAAATATGTACGATTACTTGTATTCAAACGGTGATAGTTTTACAATGGGTATGGAAATTATTGCTGACAAAGATCTCAGCGAAGATAATAAAAAATATGCCTACCCTATGAAAATCACTGATGCATTACGTATAAAAGATAATGTTAATAGTGCTTTGCCAGGTGCACCTAATGAGTGGATAGCACGTCAAACTCTTGCAGATTTGTGTAAGATGAAAGCAGATGGTATAGACTTGAAAAAAGTATTTGTGTTAATAGGTTGGAGCAGTACTAATAGATTAGAAATATCTATAAGAGATCAAATTAATAGTTTTAAAGAGATAGGAGCATGGCCTCCAATAGGATTTACAAGCACAGAAATAATGATGTCACAAACTAACTTTGTTAATGCACACGTACAAAAATGGCTTGAAGACAAACAAGGTAATAAGTTGTACACATTTGATCATGACGCACAGGCTTTTTGTGCAAAACATTTATGGGAAGATGTTTTGGAACACGAAAAATGGGGAGCAAATATACTTGCTGTAAAAAACTTTTGTGAAGCAAATGGAATGAATTACTTGATGCATAATAACGTTAATCCATGGGATAGTTCATTAGAAGAAGTAAAATTTAATCAAGTGAAAGATGTTGTATTCAATAATAGATATTACAAACATGATACATTTGCATTTGCAAGATGGGCCTTAGAACATCATAGATATGGAATGCGTGAAGAAGGTCATTTTAATGAAACTGTACACAGAATGTTTTCAAGAGTATTACTTGAATACATGGAGGAAGAAAATCTAATATGAAATGGTTAAAGAAACAATATAGTAAAATTAAACTATGGTGGTGGCAACGTAAACAAAAACGTGCAGTCGCTGAAAAAATAAAAAAATTACAACAGAAGGATCCACACATTTACAAATGATTACTTGGGGAATAGTTGCAAACAGTCATGATGCGTCAATAGGAGTATTTGACGGACACACACCTGTATGGGCAGGTATGTCTAAAGACTTCAGTGGCAAACCAAATGATGCACATCTAAATTGGGAAATGATACAACATCTTACAGTGACAGAACAGTTGCGTCCAGATAAGATTGTTTGGTATGAATATCCTAGACTTAAAGGTTTAAGACAATGGTGGGCCGGACAAGGATTGAATTGGAAAGAAAATGATATACCTAAATATCTTTCACAATGGAATATCGATGTGCCTATTGCATATACTAAACATCATTTAAGTCATGCGGCTTATGGTTACTATACATATCCTCAAACAAATGATCACTGCCATACACGTTGGGCAATAGTAGTGTTAGACAGCATTGGCGAATTTGAATGTTTTACTATATGGCAAGGACTAGGTGGTAATCTTAAAAAAGTATATTCACAAAGGTATCCACATAGTATAGGACTTTGGTACAGTGCAATGACAAAACGACTAGGACTGATTCCAAATGCAGAAGAATATAAAGTTGCTGAAATGGCCAAAAAAGGTGATAAAGAAAGATTCCGTAAAGTGATTATGGACGAACTATTTGCAAACGGATTTAAAGACTTGCCTGCTATAAAATTTAATGTAAACTGTCATAGAGGTATAGGTAAATGGTTACCAGGAGTTTGGACAGAGCAAGACTTAAATGATTTAGCGGCTGGTGTACAAACTGTTTTTGAAGATATAGTAATCAACATAAGTGCATGGGTCAAAACATATATTGAATATGAAAATATTATATTCATGGGTGGCTGTGCTTTGAACAAACCTGCTATAGATAAAGTTAGAGAAAGTGGAATGTTCAAAAATATATATGTTCCAAAAAATCCAGGCGATCCAGGATCATGCTTAGGTGCTGTTTTTGCCAAAACCAAAATACACGTTGACTTTAAAGATAATATATGGTATAATAAACATGAGTAAATTAGATAAGGAATATAAGAAGTTTTTGAAAGCAATAGACAATCAAAAATTAACACAACAAGATAAACTTAAAAAGACGTATGAATTTATTGACTTACTGAAAGAAACTTTAAAGGTAGATGATGGAAAATAACGATTTCAAAAGTGACGTACAACAATTATTTTTAGAAATGTTTCTTGGAAACGCAGAAAGTTTTGTGCGTTGTCAAAATATATTCAACCCAGAAAACTTTGATCAAAAACTAAAAGAAGCGGCATCTTTTATTAAAACTTATGTTGATGAATACAAAGTTATGCCAGAACTTGATATTGTAAACACATCTTGTGATGTACAATTTAAAGATACAAGCAACGTTGGTGAAGAACACTATGACTGGTTATTAGATACATTTGAAAAATTTAGTAGACACAAAGAACTTGAAAGAGCAATTTTGAAAGGCGCCGACTTACTTGAAAAAGGTGACTATGGTCCAATTGAAGGACTTGTAAAAGACGCAATACAAATAGGACTGTCTAAGGATATGGGTACAGATTATTGGCTCGATCCTAAAAGCAGACTTATGGTATTGAAAGACAGCAACGGACAAGTAAGCACAGGTTGGCCAAGCATTGACAAAAAACTGTTTGGCGGATTTAACAGAGGTGAACTTAATATTTTTGCAGGTGGTAGTGGTGCAGGTAAGAGTTTGTTCTTACAAAACTTGGCTGTGAACTTTGCAATGGAAGGAATGAACGTTGCATACATTACACTAGAACTTTCAGAAGAACTTACTGCTATGAGACTTGATGCAATGGTTACAGGAATGGCAACCAGAGACATCTTTAAAAACTTAGAAGATGTTGAAATGAAAGTTAAGGTACAAGGTAAAAAAGCAGGACGTATACAGATTAAGTATATGCCAATTGGTAAGAATGCAAATGACATTAGAAGTTATGTAAAAGAATGGCAAATCAAAAACAATGCAAAACTAGATGTATTGTTGATTGACTATTTAGATTTGCTTATGCCACAAAGCAGAAAAGTATCTCCAAGTGATTTATTTGTAAAAGACAAATATGTGTCTGAAGAATTGCGTAACTTGGCAATGGAAACACAAACAGTATTTGTAACTGCATCGCAGTTGAATAGAGCGGCAGTTGAAGAAATAGAATTTGATCATTCGCATATTGCAGGTGGTTTGAGTAAAATACAAACTGCTGATAACGTAATTGGTATCTTTACAAGTAGAGCAATGAAAGAACGTGGCAGATATCAAATACAATTTATGAAAACAAGAAGCAGTAGTGGTGTAGGACAAAAGGTAGATCTTGAGTTTGATATAGACTGTTTGCGTATTAGAGATCTTGCAGAAGATGATGAATATCAATCATTCAAGAAACAAAGTTCAACTATCTATGAAGGATTGAAAAAACAAAGCACAGTTGAGTCAACTGATACAACAGATTCTAGTAGACAAGATCCTACAGAAGGTGATACTATAGGCAAGATTAGTGGCAAGACACAATCTACTAAATTAAGAGAACTGCTTAAAACAATCAATACAGAGTCAGATTAATTCTCCATTTTTTATGGCCATACTGAAACCTTGACTAAATATTCTAGTAAGGCACACAAGGCAATAAGAAAGGCAGTATATTATGACTGAACAAGAACAAATTGAGGCTCTGTTAGATAGATTTAAAAGGCCTATACCGGAAGGAAAAACCTATCAAACTAGACTTGCTGAAGAGTTTGAACTTATAATACAGCAACGTTTTACTCAATACTTTTTACAGATTTGTGATATACTAGATATTACTAGTGACATACCTCATATGACTAGAGGTAGTGCTGGTTCAAGTCTAGTATGTTATATGCTAGGTATAACTGATGTAGATCCAATCAAATGGAATATACCTATCGCACGATTTATGAATCCTTTGCGTGACGACTTACCTGATGTTGATATTGATTTCCCACATTGGCAACAGGAAGAAGTTATGAATAGGATTTTTAAAAAATGGCCGGGCAAGTCAGCACGACTATCTAACTATGTAATGTATCAAGATAAAAGTGCTAAACGTGAGGCTGTAAAACGTTTAGGCGTTAAAGGCAACTTACCTCGTAATTTTAAATATGAGGATTTAGGCATCGATGTAAAAGAGGCAAAAAGAATAGAAAACAAACTAAAGGGGAAAAAGAAATGTATATCAAAACACTGTGGAGGCATCTTAATGTTTACAAGGCAATTACCAAAATCTTTAATATCACAAGACAA
>MDTG01280713.1_pt1 | contig 32712 bp, 22 predicted proteins | sample 811421 | NCBI WGS metagenome assembly MDTG01 (sample SAMN05326645, study PRJNA326480) | marine metagenome | isolation source: seawater | place: Pacific Ocean: South East | collected 2011
CGCGCGTTTACGGGCACACCATCGATCGTTATCGATATTTGGCGAAAATCGATAACAATTCGTGGAAATATCGATATTTTGTTGAAATTATCGATAATTCGTTAATTCGTTATCGATAATTTCAAAAAATCAATTTTTTTTTTCGTTTAAGACTCGTCCTTGTCCTTAGAAATTTCAAGAACGAAAATATCTTGTTTTCCCATTTTCCACAATTTTCTCACTCCAAAAGAATTGTTAAAGCGGATATCACTCCCTTATTTTGCTTGCATGTCCGGATTCCGCCATATACTTTCAAATTCTTCCCGCCCTATCATCACTGCGAAGATGGTGCGAAGCGGAGACGAACGGTCTACTTTAAGACGAAGCTCTCGTGCACTCCGTTCCGACAAATTATATGCGATCCGAGACGGAAATAGTGGCGAGCTCAACCTAGGCGAGGCAATTGTGGAAGCTACGAATACACATCCCATCCCCATCAATGTGCATTATTCATTTGCGCGTGCTCCGCATTTTAAGCAAACTCTTGAGGATGCAATTAACGACCAAATTAACATCGAATACAACGTGTCCTACATTTATCACAGCATGTATGCGTTCTTTTCGAGAGACAATGTGGCTCTTGATGGATTTGCCCAACATTTCAAAAAAGAGTCGCTTGAAGAACGCTCGCATGCCGAGTTACTCATGGATTACCAGACCAAAAGAGGAGGGAAAGTATCTCTCCAGGCCATCATGCCACCCCAGCTCGAGTTCGAGCACGCCGAGAAAGGCTGTGGGCTTTATGCGCTAGAATTGGCGCTCTCTCTGGAAAAATTGAACTATGATAAATTACTTGAATTACACAAAATTGCTGATGAGTGCGGAGATGCAGCAGCGTGTGACTTTATTGAAGGTGAGCTATTGAAGGACCAAATTGACTCAGTGAAAGAGAATGCTGAGATGGTCGCAAGTTTGACGAGAATGGGTGCTGATGGACCACAAGGTGGTTTGGCAACATGGCATTTTGATAAAATGCTGAAAAATTGAGTACCATGGTACAGTTGTAAAACATTTTCGTTATATCGTTTCATGTAAGGTACATCAGGAACCCTATGTTATATCTCATATGTACTACTGGTAACATGGTACCTGATACATTTTCCTGTCCAAGTAAAAGTTCTCGTATCTTCATAAAGGTTTTCTTTTTTTGTTTATTCCTCATACTAGTAAGTTAAGTTACCCCTCTCACTTTTCTGCTCCACGTCTTGCTCATTTTTTAGTCCCAGAATTATTACATACAATTCTTGTAGGAAGTAGGACGTAGCATTACATTGTATAGGTAGTCGATAAAGGGGAAGAGCATCTGCATTTTGTTCTATGAAGAAGCTATTGGCCATAATCGTGCGTGCAATTCTACTATGTAACTATGTGCAGGGTGACTATGTGAGTCAGAAAGACTTACAGAGAGAACACATAGAATCTGGAAGCCGAGTAACAGAAAACTTACTCGGTTCCCATGGTCGACTCCGTGCGTATACGTGGGGGATTGGTGGTGCACGTGTTGCTCGTCCTTCGAATCCCAGCGCAACTCCACCAAATATAGTTGAAGTTCCTTCAAAATTTTCCTCACGAGACATCATACATTTATCTTTTTCTGGTCACTCAGCCTTCTTACTTCGTTCGGGTGAACTTCTAACTGCAGGAAGAAATGATAGTGCTGGTGGAGGCGGAAGAGGTTCTCCACCAATTGATGACTCTGGACAACTTGGCCGTGACGGAGATATAAACAGTGCTCTTCCTGTCTCCACGCCAGATAATGCTAAAGTTATAGCAACATCTTGTGGTCGTTATCACACTGTTGCACTAACATCAACTGGTGAAGTTCTCACATTTGGCCTGAACGATCGAGGACAGTTGGGACGCTCGGGTATTCGTGGCTCGACAAGTCGCTCATGTGGGTGTGATAGTGGAGGTAATTGCAACTGCAGCGATGATTCAACTTCAAACAGTAAACCTGGAAGTGAATGTATAGGTGGTTCAACTTGCCGTTCAGGTATAGCAGCAAAAGTATTGTTTGATAGAAAGTTACTCAGTTTTGGTGAGAAATGCAAGGCTACAGCTGAATGTCAATTCAATACGAGAGCAGTTGCTGTTGCAGCAGGAAGATATTCTTCTGCGGCGGTTTTTGAGGACGGATCTTTAGTAGTATGGGGACTTATTGCTTGTGGAACTGCATCAGAGAATGAAGTTAGTCAAGCCAGCGATATTCGTTCTAGACTGCTAAGTGACCCCAACTTTGCTGCTTCGCCTAGAAATATTGGTTTAGATCCTCCTCCCAAAGAAGGTATTAAGATAGTGGACATAGCTCTAGGTTACGTTCATTTAGTTGCTCTAGCTAGTGATGGTTCAGTATACACGTGTGCTACAGGATTTGATGGGTACGCTGGCATCGTTAAGCACAAAACTGAACTTACTTCGGGACTGGGAAGGAAGACAAATTCAACCGAAGAAGCTCTTAAGCTCCGAGAAGTTTCATTTTACAGTACGAATAAGTTCATTGAAGTTTCTGCTGGTAGGTGCCATGTAATAGTACGCAACGAGAAAGGAGAAGTGTATAGTTGGGGTTGTTCGCGTAAGGCTCTTGGTCGATCCAGTGGTGGACAAGAGGAACCCAGTCGTGTCAAAGGTGCAATAGAAGAGGAATATATTAGTAGCGTTGCATCTGGAGAATATTTTTCCTTGGTATCCAGTCTCACCGGTAAAGCATATGGTTGGGGTTCAAGCTCAAATGGGCAACTAGGCCAAATTTCTTCACGAGATGAAGAAACACCATTTCTTATCGATGATATAAAAGGAAAGGTTATCAGGGTAAGTGCTGGCTACCAGCACGCAGGAGCAATTGTCGAAATATAAAATGAGTAAATGAGAGAACAATAAAAATATATTCCTGTTTTACTTTTTGAAGAACACCCTACTACTAGTTCTTCAAACTTGTGATCTTTCATATTTTATAGTGATTCTCTTGTCAATCAATCAAACTTCGGAACAGATGGTGGCTTAATGGGGCGTATACCACCAGTATCCACAGCAATTTCATCTGCTTTGGGGTCACAATATTTCGAAATCTTGTCATATTCTTGCTTGACCTGAAGAAAATTGTCATTTGTCATGCTGAAAGTTATTATGCAATTGTGCAATAAACCTTTCCCCAAATATATTCTGATAATGCGATAGGAAGATCCGCTTCTTCACCTAAGTTTTCAGTCCACTCTCCGGAGTTCGAAACATCAATTTCTTCACCTAGTGAGAGGCCAACGCCCTGAATGGAAAAATTTTTATATCTTCATATATATCTTCATATATATATACCGTGTAATTCACAATCCGTTTTTCTCCGATGTCCTTCTCTGATTGCGATGGTGGTGGCATTATATCATAAGTTGCCTTACGAAAAATTAAAGAAATTAGGCAGATTTAACTTTTTTAAGCATTTACCATCGCTAATGGATAAAAGTGAGTTTTAGCAGCCGATTTCTTCGTGCCAAGCTTTTTCATCATTTCAATAGCTTGAGGATCGAACTTGTCAGGAATTAACGTTCCGTCAGCCTTCCGTCGGTCCCTCCCTCCAGCAGGTGCGATCCAAATTAAAAAACCGCCTTCCTGTAACTTTTTCTGCATCTCCTACAAAATGAAGCACAACTAAGATAACACCATTTCATAAGTTTTTTACATACCTTAATGGTGGTCAAATTCTGCTTCATTTTTGTTGCCTTTAGCTCAGGAATATCGTCCTACATGAAAATTGAAGGACGAACATAAAATATATACATATATTGGACCATATGCTTCTTGGAATTAACACATAAAAGATTTTTCCCCATGCTGAACGGCTTTGCAAGAAGATCCGTGATAACACGGTCACCAGCCACATAGGTAACCTAAAAATTTATCCCAGTTTCGCTTGAATAACAGAAAAAACTAACCTTTTCGCCCAGACCAGGATGAGAAACTTCTGTAAGTAGTGGAATGAATGCCGCGTCTCCCTTTTTTAGTATTAATCAGATTCAAACTTTGAACAGCCCCACAAATATTTTATCATACCTCACTTTGATGATTAGCAAATAAAATGACATTTTCACTGCACTGCAGTTAAAAGAGAATAAAATACAAATGCGATTCTATTATGAAATACATTGATCTGATTCTGTATCTTAGTCCATTGGTCTGGATGCATCAAAATGGAGCGGTCAAAATCGATGAGAGAGCCAATATACATATTAGCCATCTAGCATAGAGCAACTCAAAAATTTTCCTAAAACTATCATTAAATTATCACCTGATAGTAATCATAAGGCTCACGAATTGCCTTATGATACGAGGGGAATTCGTAAGGAATTCCCAGGAACTGTTCAATGTAAGCTTTCACCATGTCCTATAAAAACTTAAGTTAAGAGAACAAGTACTCTTGAAGCTTTCTTCACCTTGAAAATAAATGTCACGGCTTTCGAAGCTTTCTTCTCATCATTGAGTGCTATACATAGCTGAGACTAAAGTTCGCAATTTATTTTAATTATACATTCGTGTGTTCCAAATATTGAACCTTATAACTATTCAACAGACCATCAAATACAACTTGAATCTTCTCTGGAAAAATGTTAACGAGCAGTCGTAGGCCAACCTCACCGGGAAGAACATCCACTACGAGTTTTGCTAATTTCACCTTTGCCTGCAACCAAAAATGTAAGAGCACTTTTGATATCATTCGCGCATCACTAACGTCTGTTGGCATGAAGCCGATCTTCATCACGGTGCTTGGGGGGCACGTGCGTAAGTGATTACTTCCCCTCCTCACAACTCCAGTCTTGTGTCTCCTAGGAAGAGCAGTGCCATTTATACACTGTGAACGACAATCAAATATTGAACCTTATAAATATCGTTAATCTCCATTACCGCCGATTTAGAATATGTCAAAAGACTACTTTGTGCCAACATCTCTCAGCTTGGTGAGCAAAGGTTTGAAACACTGCTCCTCCGGACCTTAACTTTATCGGAAACTTTAGGGTTTGAAAAATATGGCAAAGAACATAGGGTTAAATTGATAGAACCGTTCACCCGTTTTTCACAAGAAAGCCTTTTCCTACCTATTCTGAATAAACAGAGTTATTGTTACGCAGATTCTCGCTTTCAGAAAAGCTCAAAGATGGTAAAATACTGTGATAGACTTATTTCTTTGTTCTTATCCGGTTTTGTTTAATTTAAAAAGGTTTCCGGGTGCCGAATGTACGTTAATGATTTTCCAGAGGTTGACGAGGTTGTCATGGTTCAGGTACTTGTTTTTCTCAGTATTTAAGGGAGGATGATTATCTTACGTGCGTACTACTTTGCTTTAGGTGAAACGTGTTGCAGAAATGGGAGCATATGTGCAGCTTCTTGAATATAACAACATAGAAGGAATGATACTGCTCTCGGAGCTTACAAGACGCAGAATAAGGTCTGTCTCAAAACTTATAAAGGCAATGACATATCTGTATATTTTGATTGTACATAACTCTTGTCAAAACAGGTAGGGAGGATTGAGCCTGTTATGGTACTCAGAGTAGATAAAGAAAAAGGATATATCGACTTGTCGAAAAGGTAAACATCTCTTTTAAGTCAAAAAATAGTAAAAATGTATGAGCAGACGTGTGTCCCCTGAGGATATTCAAGCTTGCGAAGACAGGTACAATAAAAGCAAAATGGTGCATTCAATAATGCGGCATGTTTCCGAAACCACGTCCACTGATTTGCATAGCCTATATATTGTGCGTTTTCCCCTTGTCTTTTAAGTACTTATTTTGAAATGATTTTGAAAATTGTAGAGTCTTGGTTGGCCTCTCTATGCAAAGCATGGCCATGCTTTTAACGCATTCAAAGCAATGGTTAATGATCATAACTTGATTTTTTCCGATTCTTCTCTTGATAATGAAGTTATAAATGCGTCTGTTAAACAAGCATTAATTAAAGATATATGTCGTCGAATGACTCCACAACCATTGAAGATTCGAGCTGATGTGGAACTTACTTGCTTTAGTAGTGATGGTATTGAGTGTATTAAAGATGCCATGCGAGCTGCAGAGAAGGTTTCAACTGATGAATGCAAAGTGAAAGTCTCATTGATTGCTTCGCCTCTTTATGTGGTCACTACCCAGACACTCGATAAGGAATCTGGAATAGCTGCTATTGATGCAGCAATCCATGAAGCTACGGTACGACAATAATTTAGAAAACCTCAATTCTTCAATATTCTGTTCCAGGTTTGTATCAACATGAAAAAGGGGAAGTTGGTTTTAAAGGAGGCGCCACGCGTTGTGAGTGAAAGGGATGACAGATTACTTGCAGAATCGATGAATGAAATTAACAAAGATTCAAGTGAATCTGAAGACTTGAGTGATGATTAATTTGAATGTCTTCTGGAACTGGGGCGGAAAAGTGACAGAGGTCTAAACCACTGAGTTTTATATTTTAGCTTTCCATAGTTTAAGTTGTACTGCGAACATATTCTCTTTAACTTTATCCGAACTAAATTAACTATTTCAACTAAATTACTCTAAGGTCAATTACAATGCATGCAATATTATCTTGTGTACGATTTCTCAAGGCACGTCGGACAAGCGCATCCGCAACCTCTGTCATAGAAAGCATTGGATCGCTTTTTAGCTTTGAACGTACAAAAGTAACTGCTTGGGATCCATTCATGACATCCCAAATTCCATCCGTAGCAATAATAATGAATTCATCATCAGTAGATCTGTTAAGCTCGTAGACATGAGGTGAAGCAATGACTGGAGGTGCATGAAGAGTTGAAGTTGTTGCCTGTAAGTTTCCATCATATCGGAATTGCTCTAAAAGCTCAGATCGTCCACCTTTAAATTCGTAGTCTCCGAAAGCACGACTAACTGCCAATATTCCACAGACTCGCTCCTGAGTAACCCAACCGCCCGTCATTGCAATGCGCTCAATTTCATTTCTTCCACTCTTCGTTCGTGATGTTGGGCGGTGTTCCTCTGTTAGTGAAATTGGTTTACCCTTTCTGCCAATAACTGCGCTACTATCACCCACATTTGCACAAATGATTTTATGCTCATCTATGAAACATATTGTTGCTGTGCTTCCACTCCAACATTCTGGATCACCTAACGTCGCAATATGATCAATTAATGCACTATCTGTCAACCTAAATATATCTTGAAGGCTTTGTGGGCTTAAAACCTGAGCTATTTCACTGGATGTTATGTCACTTTTCATAAACGGAATATTGTTACTTTGTCTTTTGATTTTTATTTTCAGCATATCAAATAGCTTTCGCTTAAGGAAAAGAGCACTAGATGAACCACCGTGGCCATCAAAAATACTAGCGTACATAAGTCCAGCTCTCAAATTTTCCTTAACAAACCACGCATCTTCCATAGTCTCACGTGGGCCTATAGCCTCAGCAACCCCCCATTTCAAAACGGGACTCAAGGTTGTAGACCTCGGCGTTCCATGACTACAAAGCGGATTACTAACACTCCTCCTCTCTTTCATTGAAAAATCACTTTTCAAGCACGATGATCTTCCAAGAGTTGTTGGGTTATGCTTTCGGTGTAGATTCGTGCACCTCATGTCTGGATTTCCTGAAAAAAATAATAAGGTCTACAACCTCCTGTGGCAAAAAAATTAGGATAGTGGGATTTTAAGATAGAAAGGAATTAAAGCAAATCGGAAGTACCTGTTAATAATTATATCGCCAGTTCAGTCTTTTACAGATGAAGATGAATTGACACAACGCAAATTTTTTAATTCTCTCTTGAGCTCAAGGTTTTCATTATATTTAGGGTATTGAAGGAATATAAAATTTTGTTAAAAAATGAACCTTTCCCCTTATAAAAGTGAACTTTAGTAAATACTTAGTGCTAGATTTCTCATGCATGTTTTTTGGTCTACAAATATTATAAGTGAGATGATTGCCATGTGGAACATCCAAGACATACCAGAAGGAAAGTGAAAAGTGTTTCTAATCAATGAAATCCCCTAGGATTGAATATTCAGAGACTCCAGACTATGTTCCAGTAAAACGCCGTAGAAATTTTCCTTACCCTCCATCAACAAGGGACAACAATTTGGCGAGAGAACATTCACACAAGGAAAAAGGATCGTCACTCCTTTTAAAATCATTGGAACAGAGTAGAAACTCACCAATCAGCACTAACTCTCAGAAAATAGCTGAAACTGAGGCCACCTTGTTAAAATCTATATTGGTAATTTATTAAAATTGTGATATAGACCATCAGCTTTATTATTTTCAGACAAAAAGAGGTTTACTCTCTGCTGCAGAGTTGGTCAGTGGTATAAAGCATGAAAGCTCCCTGCAAACCGGCTGGACAGGTTGGACCTTCTATTATCTCTTACTATATTTGAGTTCAACTTTCAACTCTCCTTCAATTTTTGCCTCCAAAAGATTCCTTTTCTCTTGGGGAAAAAGAGTGCCGCGAAATTCGCAGTAAATTATGTATGAGTGTAGAGGGTATGTGTTCTTATCGTTAAATAACTTGTTATCACCTAAATCGTAGGTGAAGTAGTTCCCATGCCATCTTGCTCCTTCTTAACCATGGGTTTACCCAATAGAATTCTACTTAAGCTTCGACAAAAGGTAAGTCATTGGAATTTTTGCAACACAACAAGATGTATAGAATTTCTTTATTCGCAGGGCGTTTTGAAACCTACTGCGATACAAATGCAGGGAATACCAGTTATTTTGGGTGGACGTGATATGATTGGGATAGGTGAAATCAACCCAATTTGATGTTTCTTAGGGACTAAGCCTTCAATTCTTGCTCAGCTTCAACTGGCTCTGGGAAAACGCTAACCTTTGTTCTTCCTATTTTAACCTCTATAATGGTAAATGCATCGTTATTCTAATCTAATAGTCAACTAAGATTCATAATTTCACTGCGAAATTGGAATGTAGATTGAGCAGCAACGAATGTCACTTATATGTGGAGAGGGCCCTCTCAGCTTAATAATTTGCCCGTCGCGGGAGCTTGCTCGCCAGACGCATGAAATTTTACTGTCGTATTCTCAAAAGAGGCTGAAAGAGGTACTCGTGCGCATTAGTATATTTAATTATTTGAACATTTTAGCAGAAAAAAAGTGAATCAATTTCCGCTGTTTTATGTATAGGGGGTATAAATGTTCAGGAGGTCATGAAGGAACCAGATTTTGAAGGAGTTCATGTATTGACTGCAACTCCCGGTCGTTTAAGAGATATGTTGTATAGAAGAGATCTAAATTTAGATATTTGCAGGTATTAACATATCTTTTAGTGATGCCTTTTTTAATCAAGAATTGTCATATTCTTATATTTTAGGCTTGTATGTCTAGATGAAGCTGATAGGATGGTAGATTCTGGTTTCGAAGATGAAATACAAGAAATTTTCAGTTACTTTAAGACGCAACGTCAAACGATTTTATTCAGTGCAACCATGCCATTCAAAATAAAAAAATTTGCGGAATCTAATCTGGTAAATCCAGTTACCATTAATATTGGTAGAGCAGGGGCTGCAAATTTGGATGTAATTCAAGACGTAGAGTGTGTAGAAGATGGGGACAAACTCACACACATTCTTAAAAGCTTGACAAAATCTGCTCCTCCTGTGATTATATTTTGTGAAAATAAACGGGATGTAGATAGAGTTCATGAGTATTTGCTGCTCAAGGGCGTCGATGCAGTTTCAATACATGGTGGGAAAGATCAAAGCGAAAGAAATAAAAGCATTGAGCAGTTTAAGGTTTGAATAATTTTGATATATATATATATATGTATCCTGACTTCTACTTATTTTTTAGCGTTTTCTCAAAGATGTTCTTGTCGCCACGGATGTGGTTTCGAAAGGCCTTGACTTTCCTGCAATTAATCATGTAATTAACTTTGACATGCCAACTGAAATTGAGAATTATGTACATAGAATTGGGCGGACAGGTAAGAAATGAGTATTTCAAAATGACGTAGAATAACTTGTTTTATGATAGGGCGTGGTGGTAAAACGGGCATAGCAACAACGCTGATCACTCCCAGTCAACCCGAATTAGTTTTAAAGGACTTGAAGCATTTACTGGTTGAGGCTAAACAAAAGGTTCCGGAATTTCTCAGTTTTGCAACAGAAGAGAAACCTCTGGAAGAAGACAAAGAACTCATTGCACTCACAGGAGTGCGTGGGTGCGCATACTGCGGTGGCCTTGGTCATCGAATAGGTGATACACTTTTGATTCACTCAATATTTCATATTTACTGTTTTTAAAAAGGAGCATGTCCAAAACTGGACACCCTCAATGAAAAAATTGCATCAAGAAATAAAAACTCTCTATTTGGGAGTTCTGAATGTTTTGGAGGAGAACTATGATTAAAATTTCAATATTCATATCCTTGGGCAATTATATTGTTGACTGAAATCCTAAGAATTTCTCCGTAAAGAAATACAGCTTTTGAACTTAGTCCCAGTATTAGTTTGCCACTCTTAACGCTTCCTTAGTAAAATGCCTGTGCTGCAGAAGTACTTGTATTATTTTTAACAAGCTCAATGAAACTTCCAAAATATATTGTGAGTGCCTTCAACCTACCTTTTACACAATTAAAGTCAACCTGGACAAATGAATCAACAGGAAAAAAATCAAAGAAAGCATTTTTGTCATCACCTCCCAAGGAATTTGTACTCGACTCTGAATTAATCCGAGGTCGGTATTTTTAGGCAGAAAATATATGACATTTGGTGTGATTTCCAGTGCTTTTTCGAGTAACTCTATCCCGTTTAACCCTCCTATGTACATATTTTCTAGCTTAAAACTTTCGTTCTCGATGTAGTAGTCCGGGCCGCCCCACGGTGGTGATAAAAAAATTAAATCTGGTTTCAAAACAGGGCACAATGTCAGGAAATTAGTGCATACAAAGTCTATCTTATTCCCGAGAAAGTTCTTATCTGTGTTGAATTTCACCTGAGGAGAGATAAGTACATTTCAATATTTAGACAAGATCAAACCATCTTTATGCGAGAAATGTTGATTTCACAGGAAATGACGTGGGCACCAGTGGAAGCAAATTCAGCACTATTACTGCCAGAGCCTGAAAAGGCGTCAACAACTAGTAGTGGTATCTTTTGAGTTTGAAGATTCCGAAGAATACATCTCTTCGCTTGAAGAAAAGCTATAATTTGTGGCGTGACTGAATACCACGACTCATAATCTAAGCGTATCCCTTCTCTCCAGCTTGTGAATAACCGATAGCGCTGAATCCAGTATTTTTGATGGGGTACTTCCGTAAATTCATTCACTTCCATATCGTTGTTTATTCAATTTCGTTGAAACACCTCCAATGCCGTGTTCTTTCCAAAATACGGTAATTATGGTAGCAAATGTATTCTAATCAATATTCAGATCCGCGCTAGCAAATAGAATTAGTAACATCGTTAAAAAAGTGTGGAAAAGCAGAAAAGGAAACGTAAGGAGGGTAGAGACCAATTTCCGAGGAAAACTCCAAAGATTTTTTTCGGTATGGATATCCCCTGTTTCAGTATCAACTTTACCGGAAGCCGAAAGCTGAGGCAAGGAAAATAACTAAAACAACTAGCGTCTTGTAATAAATACGTACACGTGTAATTAAAGTAATGAACAATCAAGCGTAGTAATAATAGTTCGTTATCGAACTAGATACGAGTAGTTCAACGGATAGATAACTGAGAAAAACTGCCCGAACTCGGTGCAAGCCCCTTTCAGTCCTATTCTAACTTATTTTAATATTAGTCACTGAATATCATGTTTCGAGTATTGCTGTAATCTGCCTTGTTTTCGAAGCTCTCGAATTAGCTCTTCTTGCGAAATCTGCCGAAGAGAATCTATTTCATCTTGATATTCAAGAAAGTGAAAGTTTAGTGCAATATTTGATAGGTGCATTGCTGTGTCTTTTATATCAGCGCAGCTTCGAAATAGATGTAGCTCACACCAAATCATCATTATGTCGTATGCTCGAGCTGCTTCCCTTTCTTCATCAAAACATCCCAGAGAGGTTGGCTGTGAATATGAAATGAATAATGAAAAGAACTATTAGCGTGAACTCAATTATTTGAATGTATTCACCTTTCCCTGACGACGAAACTGTGCCTCCCAGCGCTGCGTGGGGAAAGTTTGATGAACCCCTCGGTACTAAAGTATAAATATGAATCAAATAAACATTCAAATACTCTGATAAGAAACCTTTGAAGTATAAGTTCTTCCTTTTGTTGCAACGCGTTGCTTTGATACTTTGTAAGGAACTTGGAAATTTACACCAGCACCATTGATTACGACCTGTAAATCTTGGCTTTCACATATCATTGGATCGGATGACCAAGATGCAATCATATTATAACCGGAATAACCATATAAATTCTTCCAAACGGAATATGAATCTGAACTCTTCTTTTGAAATAAATGGAAAAAGATTTAAAAGTATTTACCCACCTTCTTGGAAAGAATTGAAGGTGGATTGGTGAAAGTTGCAGAACTCATCTCTAAACTATGCGCGTACATCTCAACGAATGGTTGATACCATCTTTTTTCTTCTCTTTTTGCGTAACTTCATACTTACGTCAGAATACCGACTCCTAAGAATGAAGCTTCGTACTCTGTATTGTATCAATGTTCATAGCGTCAATAAACGAAGATCTTTATGAACGTGCAGTGAAATTGAGCATACGTACGGAAAATAATGTTTCCGCATATTACAAGCTTATATTTATATAAGTCGTTAGTAGCTGAGTTGGAAAACTCCGTATGATGCAAACGGCTGAACTACGTAGTCTTTCTTACTTTTTTTTCGATCAACACAGTCTATATATCCAGGGTTTGGCATACATGTATTTAAAAGATGAGAAGATTTTGTTATGAGTTTATTGGAAAGGGGATATTTTTTGATTTCTATTTTCTTTTCAAGATTGCCGATGAAGCACGATCACTCTGTCAGACTATCGCACAAAAAAAGTGCAAGGAGAAAATAACGCTTACCTAGACTCCTTTCAATAAATCCAAACATATAAACGCACATTCTTCAATAAAATTTCTCAGTGCAGTAAAGGACCGCGTAAAAATAAATTAAAGCAAAGTTTATTCAATATTTCTTGTTACAAAAATTTACTTCACGAGTACCAAATTATGAACGCGTACGTACTTTCTGGTCCGATCAGCAACTTCAAGCATGGTTAACTTGAAGATGAAAATTTTGGCAGATCTAAATTTGAAGCGTTGGAAGCTAACATCTTTCCAGAATGGAATGAGTAGCTATCAAGAATACGTAAGTAGTCAAGGGCAGATAAAATCAAACTCGGCGAAAATTTTCAAGGTTCGTTGCACAAGGAAAACATTCTTCCAGATAACTATTTTTAAAGGCAAACGTGCAAGCATTTGCAACTCCGGCTGAAATTTATATGGCCATTCTTGAATCAACGTTTTTTCCTTTCGACAAGCAAGTTATACAGGAATATTCACAGTTGATTCGAAAATTGGATGAGAATAATACCATTATTACCATGAGATTTAAGCGCGATGTTCAGTTGATTTTTAAGGTATTTTAATGTCTGCTGTATCGAGCTAATGTTAACAACATATTGAAGAAAAACTCTGGTCACTGCTTTTTACGTACGGTATATCCAAGGGAAGATGGTTCCTATTTAATTTCGTTTCAGTTTAGTAAGACAAACAAGGTTGAAATCTTTATTTCATACTTCTTGACTGATATTCTACGCTTTTAGACTCATAGCCTCACCAGAGACATCGAAGGCTTTCAGCTTTTATATGAAATTTCTCCTTCTCTGATCTACTGTAATGATAAAGTAAATGTTGTTTCGCTGGTATCATGTTATACTTTGAATGATGGAACATCAATACATCAAATTAATGGTAAGTCAAATTTTCATTGATTCTGTCAGCTGAATTTTAATTAGGTTCAGACAATCTCCCACGTAAATTTTTGGAAGTGCTTTCTTCTCTTCTGAGAAATTTTAACACGAAGGTGACTTGAAGAACTTTTACCAATTTTTTAATTGAAAGTATAATTTTTCAAAGCTCGATCAATCTCGCCTGCGATATGATTTACAGCATATAGCTACCAAAACTAAATTGGTGAATAATCAAAACTTTGCAAAGGTATGGTAAATCTGCTGAATAATCGCATATTGTATTTTTTTGAAGGGGTCCCTACCTACTCATTTTTGGAGTGTCCCAACTGCCAGTGATTTTTCCATTCGAGGTAGCAACTATCTACAAGATCGGAAAAAGATTCCTGCTGAAGAACCATTCGGAAAACTTGTTGCCGTCGATTGGTTATTTGACGATAGAAAAATAATTGATGTCTGTTCACGCCAGCGCGGCACGTTCAAATCTTCTCTCGAGGTATATAATTTATCAGTTTATAACCTGGAGAGAACTTAACACTACTTCAAGAAATATTGCAATGCCAAATCTATTATATTTGCAATCAATCTTCAAGTTCCAGCTGGTCGCCGTCATTTTTCTCTTGTACTTTATTACAAGATCGAAGCAGTATTTATGGAGGTAATACCGAGCCTAAATATAAAACTTGAAGATTTGAGAACTGTTTATTTAGGGAGCTATGATGGAAAGTTTTGTGTCTTGTGACGATAAGTATAGGAACTCTCGATTCAAGCTCATTCCAAATGTTTCAACGGTAGGGCTTGCTCGCAGGAAACACAATAATTATTACTTACTGTTATTATCGCAAGGGCCCCTGGATTGTGCAGAGTTCAGTTGGACGGAAACCTCTCATAGTTGGAGGCGCATTACGGGTAATTTTTATACTAACAATGTTTTGAAATTTTCGAAGCTCATCAACTTATCTTTAGGTTGATTATCACAAGAATGCTGATTATTTTGAAGTAGATATTGATATAGGGAGCAGCGCTGTTGCATCTAGTATCGTGAGATTTGTCTTAGGGTAAAGGTATTTTGGACTCATTCTATTCTTTAAGTACTTTTTTGTGCAGTTACGTGCGTTTGCTTGTTGTTGATCTATGCTTTCTAATAGAAGCCCAATCGGAAGAGGAATTGCCAGTGAGTAGTATTTATCTCCTTATATCACATTGATTCAATATTCTAAATTTAAAACAGGAAAAATTGCTTGGCTCCGTAAGAATAATTCACTTGGAACCAGACTCTGCAATTCGATGCCCAGACTGAACATTTTTGCACATTCTATCTACATACTTCAAATTCAAACATCACGTAATCGCATAAGTTCCTCAACAATACCTTTATCTGCCAGCGTGGATGTATCACCGAAAGAATCATCTTTCCACGCAATTTTGCGCAGAATCCTTCTGAGTATTTTACCACTTCGAGTTTTGGGCAAGTTAGGAGCCCAATGTATTGTGTCCGGGGCTGCAAAGGGGCCAATTGTACTTCGCACACATGCTATGAGTTCTTTCTTAAGCTCTAGGGTATATTCAACACCATCAAGCAATGTAACATATGCATAAATCCCTTGTCCTTTTATGGCATGCTCAATTCCCACCACTGCAGCTTCTGTACATAGAGAATGTGAAACCAGAGCACTTTCGACCTCAGCAGAACCTATTCTGTGTCCAGATACATTAATGACATCATCAACACGTCCTGTAATCCAATAATATCCATCTTTATCTCGTCGTGCTCCGTCACCCGTAAAATAATATCCAGGAAAAGGCTTAAAATATGCAGTTTCGTAGCGAGCATGATCGCCATATATCGTCCGCATCATAGATGGCCACGGTGATTTGATACAAAGGAGACCTTCGCATTCACCTAAAAGTTCTTTTCCCTGCTCATCCAAAATTACAGGTTTTACGCCAAAAAAAGGCAAAGCGGCAGAGCCAGGTTTTGAAGGAAACGCTGCAGGTAATGGAGTAATAAGATGCCCCCCTGTCTCAGTTTGCCACCAGGTGTCAACTATAGGACATTTACCATTTCCAACAACTTTATGATACCATTTCCATGCTTCTGGATTTATCGGTTCTCCTACCGTCCCAAGTAGGCGAAGGCTTGATCGAGAATACTTTTTTACATAACCATCACCTTCTCGCTGAAGAGATCGTATCAGGGTTGGTGCTGTATAGAAGACGTGAACCCCAAATTTATCAACTATGTCCCAACAACGTCCCGGATCGGGATAATTTGGAACTCCTTCAAAAACCAAAGATGTTGCACCATTCAGAAGCGGACCATAAGTTACATATGTGTGTCCAGTTATCCATCCGCAGTCGGCTGTGCACCAAAATAAATCTCCGGGTTTTAAATCGAAAACGTATTTTGTGGTTGTAGCAGCATAAATCATGTACCCCCCCGTTGTATGAACTACACCCTTCGGTTTTCCAGTAGAGCCAGATGTGTAAAGCATAAAAAGGGCATCTTCTGCGTCAACCCACTCAGTCTCACATGTCGAACTCATTCCGTTTATAGTTTCTCCCCACCAGAAATCCCGCTTCGGAACAAAATTTGACTCCGAAAAAGATATTGCTCGTTCATTCGCGATGCATAAGCAATGCGTAATTCTACATCTGTCCTCGCCTAATTCAATCGCATTATCAACAATTGATTTGAGATCAAGTAACTTTGTGCCTCGTAAAACTGCATTGCAGGTCAAAATAGTTTTGGCTTCAGAATCAATTAGGCGTTGTGACAAGGACTCGGCAGAGAAACCAGCAAAGACAACTCCATGGACTGCACCAATTCTCGCGCATGCAAGCATAGAAATTGGCAATTCTAGGATCATCGGCATATAAATAATGACGCGGTCACCTTTTTCAACTCCAATACTTCTGAGCCAGTTAGCAAGTTTGTTCACCTCAGAACAAACTTCTGAGTAGGACATCGTCTTGTTCTCTCCTAGCCCATTCCCTTCCCAGACAAAAGCAGCAGTATCACCTCGACCTTTGGAAATTTGTTCGTCCAAACAGTTCCAAGCTATGTTAGTTTTTGCTCCGGAAAAGAAGGAAGTTGAGATTGGGCCTTTCGTTGTGTCGAAATTCCCTTGGACTGTATTTGCAGGGTCCCACGGTTCTTTCCAATGGAATTCTGAAGCAATGGCAGACCAAAATGTAGAAGGGTCTGTAATTGATTCATTATACATTTGTTCATATTGTTCGCGAGCTTGTATGAATGATTTTTTCTTGTATTCCTAGGGAAATTTTGTATAAATGTAAAAAATCAAAAACAAGAGCTAAACGGAAACAGTTTACCTCGCTTGGCCAGAGGAAGTCGGCGACATAATCGATTGGCTCAGTGTCATTCATTTTTGAATAAATTTTGAATGCGCGGAATAATATTTATACTGTTTATAGGTGGAATAGTTTGATTTAAAATAAAATTCTGACAATTTTGTCTATTCGCATGGCATAAGGTCCTATCATATTAAAAACGAGGGTTTCTCATACGTGTAGGGTTCACCGAGTTGTCCTTCAGTTTTACTTTTACATCCTTTAAAAAATTTACAGAAAACTTCATATAAATGAGATAGTGTAAAATAGAGCATCTCTTCTTCTTTGACAACTCATCATCTCATAACTTCTCTTAAGGCCCGCGCTCTCAAAATATTTGTTAGTGCACGAGACGTTGATTTTGAATAACATGCTTGTACTAAGTTGCCCGCCAACTTGCCTCACACAGTTTACGAGGACGGATAATAAAGTTTTCAGAATTTCAGCTGTGAAACCCAAAGTGAAGGGTCCTCGAGTATATCATGAGATCAAAGCGGTATTGTTCTATATAAAATGTGCAATTATTAGGAATATTTCTTGTTTCAAAGGTAATTCCAAGTTTACAAGGGGACGCATCTAGTCAGTTGCCTCCCGACTTGCCATCTTATATTTTCAAAGAACGCATTGTTTACCTGGTAACTATGAACCGATAATTATTGCTTAAATGTATATTTCTTCATTATAGGGCATGACATTAGTACCTTCGGTGACTGAACTAATCCTTGCTGAACTGTTATATCTTCAATACGAAAATAACATTAAACCGATCCATTTATACATAAATTCAACGGGAACATCAAAAGTATTTTTAGTATTTTCGTATCAAAATATTGAAGTGTTTGTTATTAGGAGGGTCAAAAATATGGGTACGATTCCGAAGCATTTGCAATTTATGATACAATTCAATATGTCAAACCCCCTGTACACACCATTGCTATTGGTACAGCTTGGGGTGAAGCTGCAATGTTGCTCGCAGCTGGTAAAAAGGTAGAACTAAATAAAGTTTTCCAGTCTTTCATTTATGCACTTATCACAGGGTCACAGGGCTGCACTTCCATCTGCTAGCATAATGATTAAACAACCAATAAACTCATTTCGAGGACAGGCATGATTATATTTATGATATGTATGTCTATCACTCTTATTATTAAAACGACAGGCCTCCGAGTTAGAAATTCAGCGCAACGAAACTAGAAATACAAAGTCTCAAATGGTACTACTGTTCAAGCTATTTTGGCCATAAATTCTTATCATCCACAATCAGCTTGAAATATTATCTACATCTACTGGTAAGTCGATCGAAGAAGTTGAAAAAGATATAAACAGACCTAGATACTTTGATCCACAAGAGGCGAAGGAGTATGGATTGATAGATAAGGTGAAAAAGCAACTCCACTTTCATTTGAGATATATATGTTTAAAAAATTCATCCACAGGTACTATTAGAATGAATGATATTTGAGATCCGTATACATTAAACTATCATTTAGTTTTTATATTAACAAGAATATTCAAATCACACTAAAGTATCAATGATAGCAGCACGAGTGCTCTCAAAGGATTTATTGTTATCAATACTCCGAATTTTTAGAATTTCTTCTATTACCTGTTTGTTACCTCTCACTATCTTATCATTATGCGTTGAAAAAAACTTACATTTAATTCTGTCGAAGTAGTATCTAGCCCGCAAAAGGCAGTCCAGTCATTAGCAATCAATCCCGCAGAAATAATATCACTTCCTCGATTGACCGTACCTGCCGCAAGGGGTACCTTTAAAATAATATCTTTATGTGATTGCAAAAAAATCATTAAGAACATGGACCTGTAAGAGAGAAGAAAGCTCGTCAAGCTCTTGCAGACTTGTTTGTGGGTGTACCAATCCACCTTGGCTCGAAAATTTGCAATAACTTCCAACTAGAGCATTTCCTGCAATAGTCTAACAAAGGCTAACAGATGCGAACTTTTCTCAAACAAATAAAATCACCTCCCTAAAAGCTTCTACACCAAGAACATCACATATTAACTCTTCTGTTTCACGGTCGATATCCGGATGTATAAGGGCTGTATAGTCATTACATGAAATGCAATTTCCAAGAGCTAAAAAAGTCATAAAAAATGTTTAGAAAAATTGGAACTAAAAATTACCAGAAAGTCTCTCCTCAACTCTTTGAACAAGTACAGAATCCGGAAGGGAATTGCGAATGTGCAGTAATTCTAAAATGACGTCATTCAAATATATTCTAGCATAGATTTAAAGTAGATTACCTTGATCAGTAGTAGAGCGTGGAAGCAGTAACCCCTTTTTGTTCCCTAGTACCTAAATTCAAGAAGGGCAACAGCAAAGAAGTTTACAAAATTCTCACCTACACACATTCTACCCACCAAGCGGGTTCCTGCTATACTACTCTTAATCACTGGTATTTCTCGCGAAAGTTCACTTTCAAATAAACTTTTAACAGTAGAACTTCAGTAGGGGGGTATACAAAAAGGTATACAATTTACCTGTAAAAGTTTTCGGAACCTCCTATTGCAGTTATGCAATATGCATTCGTTAAAGTTCCAAAGACACCGATGTCATTACTTCAAAAGTCATGCGAAATATAAATATGACTCATAATATAGAATAGTAGTGAATACCTGCTTTCGTATGCGTGACGGATGGCCATAATTGCATTAATAAAAGGAAAGAATTTTTATAATTTGGTATAATTTGTTTTATTTATACTGCTTTAGGGTATTAGCGTTTAAGGAAGAGAACAATATAGAGTGCCGAAGTTGAAACCTTCAAAAAACGAGACAAAAGTGGAAGAATAGGACTAGCCTCGTTGATTGATACCTCATCTTCCAATCTTATGCACAAATACATAAGTTTTTTAGAGGGTCGTAAAAAAATCCATTCTAATAATTCTTAATTCTTACTTCAAACCTTACAACTTCAAGTGCAATTGATCTCAACCTTATTAAGTAGACATATTGATTTACAATCAACATTTGAGTACAAATTTGAAATATCCCCTTGTTTTAGAAGTGTAATCACATCTTAACGGGCCAGGATCAGGCAAAAACTATTTTTAGTTTACGAAATAGCAGAAGAAAACCAATGGGAGACGAGAGAATTCAATCGTCAATGATGACTAGATTATTTGGTGATGACGCGGATATTGATGTAAAGGATCTTGATACAAATCAATTGATTAATAAACGTAAAAACATAGGAAATATCGTGAACTTAAATGAAAGGAATTCTCATAAAGTTCGTCACGGTAACATAGATACCGGAGTAAATTTTATAAATGATACTGGAGTATCACATTCTGATCGTGATAATAGACCAGATGAAGAAATTTATGATAGTGAGGCTGAGGAGTCTGATGAGGATATTAATTTCTTCGGGTCTAAAGATAAGAAGAGGAAAAAAGAACGGCGTAGAGAAGAGACTATGAAAACTGAAGTGATTGATTTCTTATCTAAAATGGAAGTTGCAGCTGAACAAGATTTAGAGGCATATGCTTTGAAGCTTCCTGCAGTATATAAACTGAAGATGTTACCAGAAGTTGAAATAAAGTTGAGACAAACTGAACTTCAAGAGTTGTTACTGAAAAATGGATTGCTGAAAGTTCTTTACATGTGGCTTAATCTTATGCCGGATGGAAACTTACCAAATATCAATCTTCGCAGTAGTCTCATACGTCTAATTGATATTTTACCTGTCGAAACTGACGATTTTGACAGAAAGGATGAGTTGAAAAGATCGGGCTTAGCAAAAATACTGGTATTTTTGACAACTATTCCTCAAGAAACAGGAAGTAACCGTGCTATTTGCAAAAAGTTAATCGAGAAATGGAGTCGGCCGGTATACGAGCTGTCGTCGGAATATAAGTATATTCATCGAAGTGGACAAGTATATGATGCATATGATTCAGATAACAATGAGTTATCTATGAGAAGAACTAAACGTCCCTCAAGGATTTTAGAGCCCGTGGATGATATGAGCGTTTCTGCACACTCAGGTCCAAGATATGGTGAAAAGGGATATAGGCATCATGCGGAGATACCAGATAGCTCTATCCCTGAATATGTTAAAAGGCCAAGGCTTAAGATGGACCCAGGTGAGGTAAAATCTCGAGGTCAAAGCAATGAACAACGCAGAATAAGGAAACTTGTTGGGAAGGTTTCTGGTCTCAAGAAAAAGACTGGCCAGGCTTACCAACCTTCTGTGGAGGGCCGAGGATTAGTCGGCATACAGAAGTAATACTTTCATATTTCTATGGAAATAGAAATCAAGTTCAGACAGTATATATTCACTAGACCACCTCCTGCCCCCAAGTCGATTTTTACCATAGTTATTTTTTTTGTTTGCATGAGGAAAAAATCACGTCCGTTTCTTTTGTTTTTTGTTCAAACATTTGTGCAATTATACAATTTACCTGGTATGGTACACATAATTTCATCACACTTTAAACGCGTATCACCAATTCAACGCTTACAGAAAGTTATTAGTAACCATAAAATTATTCAACTAGCCAAACGAGATTTTCAACACTGGAAGCGGTCACCACATGCGCTTTGATACATAGGGGTTTATTGAGACAAACAGGTTCTAGAATGGAAAATTACAATAATTACAGGACACTGTACATAAGTAATTTAAATGAGAGAGTTCCTATTAAAGGTAGGTTTATTGAAACGTTTTTGAATACTTTTGATAAAAAAAATAGAACTTCGAAAAGCTCTTCTCGCCGTGTTTTCACATTGCGGCAAAGTCGCGGATGTCTTTGCGTCTAGAAGATATAAGCTAAGAGGCCAGGCCTGGATCATCTACGGTGATTCTCAGTCCGCTGCCATTGCATTACAGGTTCTCCAGGGTTTACCATTTTATAGCAAGCCAATGGTTTTTAAATTATTTTTAATCCTATATTTACGATAACAGCTTGCTTACAGAATATTGCTGTTGCTCTGAAATTTCCTTCCACGAATATAAAAAAGTCAGAAAATAGTTCTCTCAAAAAGTTACCTCGAAAAGTGAGTGAGAAATTTGTTCATACTTCTAGTATCAGTACACCGTTGAAAGAAAGTGGGGAGGATGATGGAATAGGGCAAGGAAATACAGGAGAAGATAGAGTGCATAAAAATACATTGAAGAGTGCTATACTTTCCATCAAAGGTTTACCAGGTTTTACACCATTTATAATTCAATGGCTTGTATTTACTCTTTCATCAACAGAAGCTACTACGGATCAAATGTTATCGCTTTTATTCAAACAATTCCCAGGTTTTCAAAGCGTTCAAACAGATTCCGAGAAACCTGGTCTAGCTTCAGTCGAGTTTCGAAGTGCTGCTGAGGCAACAACTGCATTGTCAGGGCTGCAAGGTTTTCGTCTGAACTCTACTCACACTATGGAAATTGAATATGCATAAAGCGCTATTTAAGTATCAGATATCGTTCCCAACTTTAAAACTTTCTGAAATCTTGTAAAAACTCTTTTCATACTTTTCCCAGACCTTTATTTCAGAAGAGCAACCTAATAAAAGTACCTTTCCAAAATTAACGCTAGCCTATCATAGAGAAAAGTTATGAGTTAAAATGTAGAATACGATGAGAAAATAACCGTGAGAAGAACTCTTTGATTTCTGTAGATGAAATCCCATGAATAAAATGTTTTCATCCCATTGGACTTGCGTATACTAGTTCCCTCAATTTTTGCAGTGGAGGGTAAAAATAACGCTGATGTAGAATCGAGGGATCCAAGTTCTTCGATAGTATTTATCTGTAAAAGAGATAATTTGAGGCTATTCGCACCTATGGCACTGATAGTAATATCAGTTTCTCCACTTTGTGAAATAAAGTGAGCAAGCAAAGGACTCTCGCTTTTTGACATATTAACATTTTCTTCGGCTCTACAATTTTCACAACTATTTGTCCCTTCCTTATTCGAATATATTGCAACTCTCTGATACAAGTCAGGAAGAATCACACTCCATTCTTTCCCTTTGTAGCGCACGCTGGTTGGATTTCCTACCTGTCCACTCTGAAGGGTTGAAGCAAATGCAGAACTTTGGGGACAGATCATTGCCAACTCAGACAAGAATCTTCTCCTAGATGGATAGTGTAGCGCAGATCTATTCTCTTCAAATGGACAACTTTCATAATATGCCTCGCTAAAAGGCATGGTCCATTTGGAACAGGGCTTCGGAAAAGTAGTTGTGTAGTATTTTTTCTTTCTCATCGAACTAAGCGCAAAATGACAGGTACTTTTTGTGTTCGTAAGTCCGCGGTTAGAACAGGCCATTTCTCACTAATATGACAGCGCGCTTAAAAATCAAGCACTTGACATCAACCTAGTGAGAAGTATAAGATGCCACCCCCCGTAGATTGACTTTTTGTGTGTAAAGTACCAGTACCATGGTAGATAATTTTGTAATGTGGGTATTATTTCTGTTAATTGTACCATACCTGGTACGGTACCAAAAACAGAAATACAGTCCATATGGCAATCTTTTTAAGTTTTTAGTTTTTTCCCTTCCAATAAGACTAGACGGTGGAAGTTGGCAACGTCCTCGAATGCGATGGGAAGACGTGTGCTATTGGTCGTAATAACCGTCGGAAACGAAACGAAACGAAACGAAACGAAACGAAACGAAATAGGATACTAAAGCGTCAAAGGAACTTTGAAAATACAAGTAAGCGAAAAAAAAAGAAAGGTGCCAGCACATGATAGCATCACAAATTTAAATAAACTTGCTTTGAATAGATACAGTCCATGTGCACATCAATTACCTCAGTTATACACTCGTGTTTCGCAAATAGTTTTGCTACTTCCACTATTTCATATTTTTAAAGTTCAGTCAACATACGAAGTGGATCTTCGACATTCTTTTTAATTATTCTAAGGAATGAAACAGCCTCTCTTCCATCAATTAAGCGATGATCATATGTAAGTGCAACATTCATCATAGGCCTGGCCACAATTAGATTCTCTGGACCTACGCAGACAGGACGGTGAACAATTGAATGCATACCCAAAATTGCACTTTGAGGCGGGTTAATAATAGGAGTTCCTGAAAGCGAACCAAAAGTTCCACCGTTTGAAATTGTGAACGTCCCACCAGTCATCTCGTCTATGGACAAGGTACCATCATTAGCTTTATTCGCATATCTACTAATTTCAAATTCGATTTGCGCAAAAGTCATTTTATCAGCTGAACGCAAAACAGGAACAACTAAACCCTTTGGAGAGCTAACCGCCACGGAGATGTCAACAAAATTTTTGAAGACTATTTCGTCATTTTCTATTACTGCATTAACACTTTTTTCTTCCCGCAATGCTCTAGCACTGGCTGCTACGAACGTACTCATAAACCCTAGTTTTTCTCCATATTTTTCTTGGAATTGATCCTTGTATTTTTTTCTCATATTTATAACATTAGTCATATCAATTTCATTAAATGTCGTTAGCATTGCATATGTGTTCTGAGCAGACTTCAAACGTTCACTGACCCGCATTCGTAAACGACTCATTTTCACTCTACTTTCACCTCGAGATTCTGACTGGCATGGTTTAATCGTCGAAGTAGAAGAAACGAAAACGGACGAAGAACTCTCCGAGCCGATTTCAGTTTTTACCTGGACATCAGATAATCCCGAACTTGGCAGTATTTGTGCTATCACGTCCCCTGCACATACAGTTTCACCCTCTTGCACAATATACTTCACAAGACCATCATCAGGAGAGCGAACGTCAATTGTTACTTTGTCAGTTTCAATTTGCGCTATCAACTCGTCTTTTTTCACATGACTCCCAGGTTTTGAACTTAGAGCCGCAATGACCCCTTCAGAAACACTATCACCCATAGTTGGGACGATAACGGAAACGTTCAGATCTTCTGCTTTACTTACAACATCACGTTGTTTTAGGGCATTTTCAACCAAGCATGGAACATAAGACATAATTTCTTGTCCAACAACCACCGATTCTCCTTCTGAGACTTTCAGCTCCCTTATTTCACCAGAAATTGTGGAGCGCACATCCAGTGTAACTTTATCTGTTTCAATTAAGGCAACAATTTCGTCAGCTTGTACTTTATCTCCCGGAAACTTCAAGAATTTCTGCAAGGTACCCTCGGTGATGGAGTCACCCATTTGCGGTACCAAAATGCACTCTTCAAAAGATTGAGTTAAACCAGAATAGAACTGCCAGTCATATGCTTTCCGAATCTCTCTTCTTCCAAAAGTATTTCTGACTGAGCTGTAGAAATTTTAAAAGTATAATTGAGCACACAGTTTAGAAAAACTAGAATGCTTCATACCTGGCAATCGACAGATCATTATTTTTCCATCTACTTTTGGAACGATATTGAACCTGTATTTGATAATTAACATACACTCTTGGAAAAGCTTAAGAAGAAGTTCTTACGGCGATGAAATCGAAAGATCTAAACTGTAATTTAGATACGTGCTTAATCCTTCTTGCTAGTGCAGACATTTATTACAGCTTCTCACTTTCTTATTCAGGGAATCAGTTATCTTTTCCTTTTGGTTACGCGGTAAATCTATACACTGTCAATTGCACAATTAAAAGTAATGTAAGTGCAGTATTACAGTTGAACATTTACAGGGACTTTTTTTAGCTTTCTCCTGCCTAGATTTTTATTTCCAAATTCTGGTCTGAGTGCTGAGTTTAGGGAATTCGGTTTTTCACTAGGAATGTAGAGGCCTCTAAGGATGATAGGATTGACCGTGGTACCATTGGTACCAGGTACCAGTACATCATTACTTGTACACAAAAAAACACCCTGGGTCCCCCTCTTCTCAAAAAAAGAGGTGAATGAGAAACCCAGGGGAAAGATGGATAGTCGAAACGATCAATTCGTGTATGCGCAGATGAAGGGATTTTACTTTCTTTCGTTTCTTTTCCTTACCAAAAGCTTAGAGAGTTGGTCGTCCGTTATAACGTATTTTTTAATTTAGTATAAAATAAGCGTTTATTTATTGGTACCCTGGTAGTGGTACCAAGGTACCAAGGTACCAAGGTAAGGTATCAAGTATGGTATGGTACCTAGATACCAGTACCCAGGTACCTGCTTTATCTAAATTTTTGGCGGGTAACTTTAATCATTAATAGATGTTGCTGAATTTCACTTCATTGTGATTGAGTTTATCATGGAAAGTTGCTGTAAACATTCATTGAGTACTGTTGCTTCTAAAAAATAAAGCGTTGAGTTGCTGAAGAAGGATGAGAAATTCATATACCCCATTGTTTAGCTTGACGTTGAATGATCGGTTTCGGATTTAGAATTATGTCATGTACGCAGTATGACTGACAACTTAATACTCGCCAGTATACAAAAGCTCGATCACGTATGTCTGGGTTGTCTATTTCAAATGATGCAACTGAAAGCAAACGCTCCATATTTGCATGTGATACTGGACCTGGACATTTCAAGAAAATTTTGACTACGGAAGTGAGGCACTGTAACTGTACTTCTGAAGGTTCTTCAATAAAAGAATCGACAAAACTTGAAATAAGATCCTGAGAATTCTCGATTCGCTCCGCATATTCACCAATAATCCACACCATAGCAGACTTTGCAACTGGTTCATCCAAATTTTCAAGGCACTCGCATAAAGTATTGATTACTCCTTCATATTCATTAGGATATTTCCTAAACACATCTTTCATAACTATCACGACTTCCTGTACAATATAGTTCACTCGTGTATTTACAAGATCCAGCAGTTTGTCTACACACTGTGCAGCAGTTTTTTCAATAGAAATTGCACACTGTCCTATTGCCCTGATAGAGTGCCTGACAAACTCAATATCTATTTCTGTTGCATATTCTCGAAGTTCGTTCAATATTTGAACAATATTTTCTTCACATGCTAGGCTGACCATGACGTCCAGTTTTTCTTGTTTTACATAAACTGGATCCAAGTACTTACAGAAGAACACCTATTGCAAAATTTAGAAGAAATATGTAATAGATGAGTTGCAAACCTGAACGTTCCTCCGTAATATACCGGGGTAACGCTGTATGACGAGCCTTATGTTTCTTAAAGCTACAAATTGTATTTCTTGCTCGGAGTTCATAAGTGTAATGAGTGGGGGAATAATTTTTTGAATCGCATCAGCTTTAACCTCACTCTCTCTCAACCCCTGACAATTTTGGAGATTTGAATTCTGCTATTTAACTGAAAGTAAATTTAATACCTCTGAATGGTTCAATAAAACTTGAATGGCAGATAACACAACTGCATGATTTGCATGCTGTAAACGTGGAGTGATTTGATGCAAAATTTGAAGTATTTGCTCCTCATTATCAGTATGATATGTTGCTATTGCATCTAATATGAATACTTGTCCCCACCTCAATCAGGTATCAATAAATTTATAAAATAAAACAATAAAAGCATACTCAGTACACGCATTGAGAGCATTCATAAGCTTGAATACATCATCAAAATTCATGTTTTGAACGACATTACAGTTTTTTTCTTTAATTTCACTCAAAGCCGCGGTACAATTTGCCACTACCATGGGGTTAGGATCCCCAAGTAACAGTTGTAACTGAGTAAGGAATCCCCTTTTTTCGGCATTTAAGAGATATTTAGAACTTAAATATGCATAAAACCTTTCAATGACTAATTCAGGGTTGATATCAAACAGTTTGACAACACATATCGCAGCAGTTTTCCTTACATAAGCTTCCGTATCCTTCATAACAAAGTTGCAGTAAATTTGAAGAATATTTAGTATAATTTTACCTGTAAAGTTTCGTAAAGTGGATCACACAAATACTCGGTAATCTTATTGACACGAATACACCCCATGGTTCGAACAGCAAGTGCCCTTACGAGTGGATTTGGATCTTGTGAATCCTGATATGGAAAAGATAAAAGAGATATATTATTGAGGTTTTCACATACTTTCACAAATGTGTTCACGGCTAAAATAACCAGATCTGGTTGAGATTTGGCATAGTTGATGAGATAGAGATAAACAAGTTTTTTCAACCCAATATTGTCCGTTTGCATGCAATTCAAGACTTCTGCGAATAATGAAGATACATCTTTACCCACAGTCATGGCAGCTATCACTATTAAAGCAATTCTTCACATAATTTTACTTGATTCAGTTAAAAATAACGCACCTTTTTTTAAAACATCAATTTGTTTGTCTTGATCAGCCCTTCTAAGTTCTTCACGCCATTCAGCAATTTCTCCTTTGAAAGAATACTTTTCAGTATGCATTCTGACTCAAAAAAATCTTTCTACCTTTGGAGGTGGAGACAAAAAACTTAGCATCTCCCGACGAGGCAGTCATCATTCTTTACACCCTGTGTCGCTCGTGTATAAAAGGCAATAGTTCGAAAGGAGATTCGGTAATTTTCACGATGTCGCTTCCTCCGCGAGAATCAACTGCGCCACGTTTAAATCAATTTTCTATGGTACAAAACAGCCTAAAAAAAGAAAGAAAAAATGTTTAATTATATACGAGTACGAGTACACTTGTATGGTTATATGGCCATACTCATGTAGTACCACGTGTTTAGATAAAAGAAGTCTGTTTCCCAAATACTAGTATGAGTACCGGTACTTTAAATAATATATTCGTATACAAAAAAACACTCGGAAGGTCTTCCATACTTTTTTCAGACATATTTTTATCATTTTTATCAGATCAGACTTTAAAATACCATTGGCATATGATATGGACCATTTTTACTGGAACCCGGAAATACGGTAACATACCAGGTACTTCGTACACAAAAATTCATTAAATATTTTTCGACCAACACAATTATTTCATACCATATTCCTTACTGTGGAAGGAGGTAGGGGAAGTCTCGTGCAGCTTGGTGAAAAGTGAAGGCTTTCAGAACAATATGGTTCTCGAGGCAACAGTGATATGCATGGATAATTCTGAGTTTGTTCGTAATTCCGATTATGCTCCGACCCGTTTGCAGGTATCGAATAGTACCAAAAGTCATAAGTTCACATATCAACTATTTATTCTTAGGCGGAAGCAGACGCGGTTAATTTATTAGCAGGTGCAAAAACTCAAAATAATCCAGAAAGTTCTGTTGGTATCTTGAGTTTAGCTGGTAAAGTCCCGCGCGTGCTTGTTACACCGACAAACGATCTTGGCAAAGTTTTGAACTCTGTGCATGGAATAACCATACAAGGTGAAATAAACTTGATAACAGGTATTCAAGTAGCTCATCTTGCTTTGAAACATCGCCAGAATAAGCATCAACGTATGCGGATTGTTGTTTTCATTGGATCTCCTGTATTAGATGAAGAGAAAGAACTTCTTAAAGTTGGTAGGAAACTGAAGAAGTGCAATGTTGCAATTGATATAGTAAGTTTTGGCAGCTGTAAAGATAATGAAAGAAAACTAGACTCTTTGCTATCAACGGTGAATAAGAATGAAAATAGTCATTTGATCAATGTCCCACGGGGTCAATCTATCGCAGATACACTTATTACGACTCATATATTTCATTCATCGGGATTAAACATGGGTAGTGGTTTTGCTGCTGCAGCTGCTGCAGCAAACGTAAATACAATGAGTGGGGCTGAGACTGATCTCGGTGAAGATCCAGCGTTGATGCTTGCCTTGAGAGCTTCTTTAGAAGAGGAGCGAGTTCGCCAGGAGAACCAAGGTTCTCTAGCTTCGAAAGAAGAGAATAGTGATGTTCACTTGAAAACTGATCAAACTGATAGAGAAGTTGAGGCAAATAATGGAACAGTATCCCCAAATCACGATATATTACCACAGGTTTCCAAATTATCCCATGGCTCTACAGATACAGATTCAAAGAATGCTTTTAAAGATGAAAGTGGATCTGAGGATGAAAAGTGACATTAAGTACACATTTTAGCGATACGCGTTTTGAAAATAAAAATTATACTATAAGTGCAAAAATCTTCTCTGTGCTTATTTGCTATAAAATTTTGGTATACGGATTAGCATAGAACATAGCTGGAATATCTGGATGAGGAACAGCGTCAAATGTAATAAATTCTGGTATCATATCATTTTTTAATCTGATAAATGCTCCCTGAAATTAAGATAAAATTCATTATTAAATGGCGAAACAAGAAAGCACAAAAGTTATACTTTATTCCCCATCTGATCACTATATTTAATCATCTTTAGTTTAGAAAGTTTAGAAAGTGTTTTGAACTCGTACCAGTAGTTTGGTGCACTAAAAACTGTGATCAAAGTGTTGCTATGTTGGATTTCGTATCCCTAGGAAATAGTCAGAAAAGCTTCTGCGATCTTTAACAGTAAAATCTATATGCTGACCTGATCTTTAACTTCATGGCTTCTAATCACTAACTTAAGACCGTTCGTACGTAAAAAATTCTGCATAAATTCGGTCATTCCTTTAATAAATGAATATGAATTCAATTATACCTTGGTTATATCAGGACCAAATGCAATCCCAACTCCACGTTTGTTTGGGAACTTACCACAAGAATCACAAGGATCACTCCATAGAATTTCACAAAAAACACCATCCTAAGAAAGGGATATAAAATAAAATGTACGAAAAAACAAAGAAGAGCTTTTACATCTGATGGTTCTTTGAATCTATCTATGGCATTCAACCGTTGAATAGTTATTTCCGAATCCGAAAATAAACCACCATGCATTATAAAAATCTGCTCCGAGAGAACGCAGCCCTGGAAGAACACAAAAAAAATCTTCTTGCTCACAAACTAGGAATAAATTGTACCAGCGGTAAGGCACAAAAAACTTCATTAAAAATAGGTTTAAAGTTTTTTCCATATTTCTGTGTGAGTTCTCCTTGAAAACCATATAGGGCATTCATGGCATTTGTTTCATGGTTGCCTCGAAGAAGGTGAAAATGCTACTTGTTCATATAAAATAAAATTCTTGGGAACAAAAATCATACCTTTGGAAGAAGACATTTATACGCAAAAAGTGTTAAAACAACTTCACAAGAAAATGATCCTCTGTCAACAAAATCACCGTTGAATAAGTATATGTTATCATTGGTTGGTTTCCCATTTATTTCAAAAATATTGCACAAGTCAAAGAACTAATAATTAATTGGCAACTCAATATATTACAAGGGTAATGAATTGAAATACCTGTCCATGTATATCACCGCATATTGTAAAAGTAGCTCCCTGTTTAGAATACCATAACTTCATGCATGTTATATGCAAAATTTAAATTACTTTTGGAATAGAAACTTCGCAAATATTTGGGAGCTCTTCAAAAATCTTTTTGACACAAAGAAGAATTTGGACTACAAACCTGAAAAAAATTATAGTAACAAAAAATGGTGGGTAAGATAACAACATCACCGTTTATGAATTTGTTTGCCGTTCTTAAATTGAAATAACATGCTCTGTATGAAGCTCTCAGTAATTTTAGCATCGTGGTCTAAGTATGGCCCATCGTACGACTCATCGACTAAAAAGTCATCCATGTTGAGCATTTCAGAAGCCTGTAAACAAAAAAACACACTCATTTCATTTTTATACATTGTTCCCAGAAGTTACCCTGATGTTCTTACTACATATGGCTGCTTCAAATTTTAATCTTTTAATACTCTTCTTGCATTCTTCAAATCTTGACCGTGCAGCATAATTTGTTGGACTTAAAATAATGGACTATTTCTATGTAAATATTGTCTTTACCCTAAAAATGCAAATACTTACTTGTCTGAAATCTTTACTCGCCAGAGAAAACTTAGTCAAGGCAAAATACGCCATACCACGTCTATAATAGGCCTAAATTTCGAATATATTGTGTTTTAAAATGAAAGTTGAGTATAAAGAATACAATACCTTGGTATTTTGAGGGTTAAGTTCAATAGCAGCAGAGCTATCCGACAGAGCTAAACCGAAATTTTCGCACTTCAAGTGCACGAGAGCTCGATTACATAAGACAATTGGATCGTTCTTCAGCTTCAACGCATCAGAATAGAAAGAAAGAGCTTGCGAATATAAAGATTCTGGTAAACCATCAGTTACCCAGCATGAGATCAAATAAACTCAACCTTTATAGCAAGCGTTTCCTTTCGACTTAAGGTCGTCAAAGCATTCTGGAGTTTCAGTTGAAATGGTCATAGTTATTAGTGATTTCAAGATGGGCTCGCGTATCAGTAAAGAAATTGAAATCAACTCCAGAATCTAGTATAATTCATTTAATTTACTTTCTAGTAATGATTTTGCCACATGAGTGCGTTTGAGTGCGTGTGCGTGAGCGGGAAGACAGCAAAATTAATTTCGTTTTTCAGTCTTTTTAAGACTATTTCTTAAATTGGCCAAATATGAAACCCTACACTTGTATTTTAGGGGGGGGTGACTTTAGGGTTTAGGGATCGCACTTTACAAGATCACCTCTTAGGTATATACGAACTTTCACGAAAACATAGGAACGCGTTCCTCTATCAATGC
>MDTG01347428.1_pt1 | contig 32707 bp, 31 predicted proteins | sample 811421 | NCBI WGS metagenome assembly MDTG01 (sample SAMN05326645, study PRJNA326480) | marine metagenome | isolation source: seawater | place: Pacific Ocean: South East | collected 2011
AAGCTTGCGCAAAACAAATTGCAGAAGTTTCAAAAACAGATAAAATAATTGTAGAAAAATCTACTGTTCCTGTTAGAACATCTGAAAAAATTAAACAAATTTTAAGATCAAATAATACTGATGTTGACTTTCAAATACTTTCTAATCCTGAATTTTTAGCAGAGGGTACAGCTATGAGAGATTTGGAAATTCCTGACAGAGTTCTTATCGGAGGAGATAAAACAATAGAAGGAGAAAAAGCAATAGAATCTTTGGTAAAAATTTATTCTTCTTGGGTTCCTAAAGAAAATATTTTAACAACCAATTTATGGTCATCTGAACTTTCAAAATTAACCGCAAATGCCTTTCTTGCTCAAAGAATTTCCTCAATTAATTCTCTTTCAGAGCTCTGTGAAGAAACAGGAGCAGACATAGATGAGGTTTCTAAGGCAATTGGAATGGATAAAAGAATTGGAAATAGTTTCCTAAAAACATCAGTTGGATTTGGCGGAAGTTGTTTTCAGAAGGATATATTGAATTTGGTTTATATAGCTAGGTCTATGGGACTTGAAAAAGTTGCAGCATATTGGGAGCAAATTCTAATTATAAATGAACATCAAAGGGATAGATTTTCAACAAAAATTATAAATTATATAAAAGAAAATAATTTTGCACCTAAGGTTTTAATACTAGGCTGGGCTTTTAAAAAGAATACTAATGATTCCAGAGAATCAGCAGCAATATATGTTGCAAATAATTTACTCAATAATAATATTGAGATTCAAATTTATGATCCAAAGGTAAAAGAAGCTCAGATTAATTTTGATTTGTCAAATTTAAATCCAGACTACAAGAAATCATTGGTAAATTATATTGACAAGCCTTTTTTTAATATTAGTAATTACAATATCATTGCCATAATGACAGAATGGGATGAATTTATAAATTATGATTGGAAAACCGTATATAGAAATATGAATAAACCAGCATATATTTTTGATGGACGCAATATTTTGGACAGCGAAATAATAAAAAAAATAGGATTTAATTATCTGGGTCTTGGAAAAAAATAAACAAAAAAATATTTTGGTTACCGGTGGTGCAGGATTTATAGGTTCGCACCTATGCAGAACACTTGTTAATTTAGGACACAATATAATTTGTTTAGATAATTTATTAACTGGATCAAAGAATAATATAAAAGATTTACAAAATCATTCAAATTTTGAGTTTGTTAATCACGATATAATTGACCCATACTTTAGGGATAATATTGATGAGATTTATAATTTAGCATGTCCAGCATCGCCCGTCCATTATCAATATAACCCAATTAAAACTGTGAAGACATGTACTGTTGGGGTAATTAACATTCTGGGTTTAGCAAAAAAAAATAACTCCAAAATTTTACAAGCAAGTACAAGTGAAGTGTATGGTGACCCAAAAGTTCATCCTCAAGCTGAAAATTATAACGGAAATGTAAATCCAATTGGTTTTAGGTCTTGCTACGATGAAGGAAAAAGATGTTCAGAGACCTTATTTATGGATTATTTTAGAGAACATAAGCTTAAAATAAAAATTGCTAGAATTTTTAATACTTATGGACCTAACATGGCAATTGATGATGGACGAGTTGTTTCAAATTTTATTTTACAGTCATTAAATAATGAAGATATAACAGTTTACGGAGATGGTGAACAAACTAGATCTTTTCAATATATTGATGATTTAGTTGAAGGGTTAATTAAATTGATGAATTCTGATGATGATATTATCGGTCCTTTAAATATTGGGAATCCTCAGGAAATATCGATTAAAAAATTGGCCTTTTTGATAATTAATTTGACAAAATCTAATTCTAAAATTGTATATAATGAATTACCCAAGGATGATCCCGTTAGAAGAAGGCCTGATATTTCTTTAGCTGTTGATATTTTGAAATGGCATCCAAATTTTAATTTATCAAGTGGTCTAAAAAATACAATTAAGTATTTCATGAAAATAATTTAAACTTTCAAAGTAAATGTCAAATTATAAAAATAATTTGGTCTTTTTGTCAAAGTCAGGTTCTTTACTTATCAGATCAATATTTGTTCTTTTATTGTATAAGCTAGAATACTTTGAGTTTTTAGGATTATATTCAATAGTTGCTAGTTTATGTGTAATTTTCACGGGGGTAGTCGGATTTGAAATGCATATGATAAGTAATAGAGAAATTGCTTCTTTAGAAGTTAAAAATAATCTTGAATTTCCTTTGTATTATCATACTTTAATGGTTTTATTGCTAACCATACTTACATCATTTCTTTTATTCTTATTTATAGATTTAGAATGGGCCGCAATAGCTATTTTAATTGGGACTTATTATGTAATAGCAGAATATATACGATTTTTTAATTTTTCAAAAAAAATTGTACTAAGTGCAAATTTAAATTTGCTTCGTGATTTTTTGGTAGTAATAACATTTTTAGGCTATTTTTTAGGTCAGACTACTTTTTTCTTTTTAAGTCTTCTTTCATTAATTTTAGTTTTTGTTCTTCTTTATTTTTCTGATAAACTCAAAACTATGAACACAGAAAAATGGTTAAATCAAACCAAGAATTTATGGGAATATTCTAAATATTTTTATTTAAATGTCATAACTAGAAATATCCTTGCTTACGCAGATAGATTTTTAGTCTTAAATATTTCGGGTCTCGACGGATTAGGAAAATATACTTTATTAGCATATGTAAACACCTCTGCAGTTACCCTTTTAAATGGTTCGGTAATTTACACTAGAATTCCTTTACTTTTAGGCAAAAAAATATCTCCAGATAAATTTATTAAAAACACACTGTTTAAATCTTATTTATTTCTTATTTTAATATGGTTGACTTTCTATTTTTCCTACCCAATTCTTAGGTTAAATTTAGAATCTTTCAGTTTATTTTTCATATTTATATTTATGCTATTTGGATCATCTACATTGTTTTTTGGGGTAACAGGTCAAATAGTTTATTCATTAGGAAAAGACAAATATTTAGTTTTTACAATGATACTCGCAGGATTAATTACTTTAATTAGTTCTATCTTAAACTCAAATGTTTACAATCACCTTTTTTACACATCATTTGCGCTTATAATTTTAGGCACTCACAGATATTTTGTTTCAAAAAATCTTATAAAATTTAACTTCTTTAAAAATAAAAATAGTTTATGAAAAAGATTTGTTTTATTGAAACATCACATGATCAGAGGGATCTTATTTCTCTTTTAGTAAAACATGCTAAAAACAAAAATCTTGGGTTTGTTTTACTTGTTAATAACAATAAGCTCAAACAAATTTATTCAGATTTAGTAGATGAAATACACGTATGTAAAACCTCATTTAAATATGATAGTTTTAGTAGTTTAAAGGCTTATCTATTTGAAAAAAGAACTAGATTTTTCCCTTTTAGGGTAAAACCAGTGAAGGAGAAGAAACTTGAAGAAACTTTATGTAAGATATCCCCAAATATAGTACTGACATATGTTGGACCTGAATCAATTAAGTATTTGGCTTCTAAATTAGAGAAAAAGAATAAATATCAATTCTATTTTATGGATCAGATTCAAAACGGTTTAAGAACTCTTACAAAAACTCCTTTTTCAGTCTCAGGCTGTTATTTGAATAATGTTGGAAAAGAATCTGATCATGTACCTCATATTGGTAGACCAAGAAAAAAAAAATTAAAGCACTTAATCTTATTGAAGTACGATTTTCTTAGATATTTAGAGGCAATAATAAGTACTATAAATAGAAAGATTAAAATGTTGTTTTTCACATTATTTTTTAAACAATCAAAAACAAAAACAAAAAATGAGGTAATTTTAGCCCCTCAAGGTTATACTGAAGCTTCATTTACATATTGCACATATTCATTTGACTCGTCTGTTAAGCAACTTTTTTTGTGGTCACAAAAAAACCCAAATTATAATTACAGATGGCGTCTACACAAGCATAGCTATCTAAGAATGGAGTGGATGGACTTTATATATATATATAAATCTGGCTATAAAATTGAAGATTTTATTTGTCCGTTATTTGATTCGATTAAGCAATGTAAATTTGTAACTACAGTAAGTTCAAACATCGTTTTTGATTCTAGTCTTTTAGGCACTCCTTCAATTGTGCTTGGTAAAAGTGTTTATCATAATAACAGAATATATCCTTACGTATTAAGTGATGAAAAAATTTCTTTTCACAATAGTTTAATTGGGTTTGAAGATATGGAATGGACAGATTATAGTGCAGAAAAATTAATGAATTTTTTAAACGTTAATTAAATCAGAATGATCAAAAATCAATCAGAAAAAGACAACAAAGTACTTAATAAAGAACTTTTTTTTATTTTTCTAGTGATATTTTCATTAATAATTCCTACACTATTATTTGAAAATATATATTTAATATTTTCTTTTTTTATTTTAATTTTTTCAGTGTTATTTCATCTTTGGAAGTCTATAAACAGTAAATATTTTAGTATTTCAAATATTTTTCTAAATATTTTTTATATTCATTTTATTCTAATTGCTCCGCTTATTCAAATTTCGCTTGATAAGCAAAGGTTGGTTAATACTTTTCCAGTACAGGATGATTTGATTTTTTACTCCAATTTATTACTCTCGTCATTTATATTCATAACTACAATAGTTTATTTTAACTCTCCAAAAATTAAAAATTCATTTTTAGAAATTAAAAATGTCGATTTAAAGTTAAATAACTTTCTGTTAAAGTTTTTATTTATTATTTCAATTTTTTTACTACTTCCAGGCTTTATTAATGATATTTTAGAAAGGATAAATATTCAAAATATCGTTCAGAATGATTCACCAAATTCAACAATACTAAATCTAATTTGGTCTAAGTCATTAAAAATCATTCCATTATACTTTTTGATGGCCTTCACATTTTCTAAAAATTTAAAAATGAGATTCTTTTGGCAATTTTTAGCACTTCTTATGGTACTTACTGCTAAAAATCCAATAGTCGAACATAGAAATGGTTTTGGAGCCTCATTTGCCGTAGCTTTCTTCGTCTTAGCAGCACCTTATATACGTAACTTAAAAAAAACTTATCTGTTAGGCCTATTAAGTTTTCCGATTTTTTTTGCTCTCGGTGTTTTTTTAGCTCCGCATAGATATAAACAAAAAGGTTTTATAGAGGAGGTTTTTACTTCTTATAATTCTACTCATTTTGATGCTTGGAGTAATCTATGTGCTGGTATTGATTTTATAAATGAAAGGGGTTTTTATTTTGGGAAGCAATTAATTTCTGCTATATTTTTTTGGGTACCGAGATCGGTCTGGACAAATAAAGGAAGTGGTACAGGTCAAGAATTAGGAGATTATTTGGTTCAGTCTGAGCAATTATGGTTCAATAACATATCATCAATACTACCACTTGAAGCTTATGTAGATTTTGGTATTATTGGAGTTATAGTTTTCGCTATTTGTTTTGGAAAAATATTAGTAATGTCTGATAAATTTACTCACAGCTCAAGTTTTCCTTTGAAACCTGTAGGGTTATTTATTAGTTGCTCGATATTATTTCTTTATAGAGGACCTTTTTTATCGTCATTTGCATTTACTTTTGGAGGTATTTTAGGTATCTTATTCATTCATCATTTATTAAAATATTTAAACTTATTATTGAAAAGTTTTTCAATTAAATAAACGCTATGTTACCAACAATGTATATTTATTATATTAAATATACTTTTACACTATAAAAATTATAAAAATGTTTTGGAAAGATAAATCAATTTTAATCACAGGCGGAACAGGTTCATTGGGTAAAGAATTAACAGCTAATATTTTAAACAACCACCCTGAAATTAGACGACTAATTATTTACAGCAGGGATGAGCAAAAACAATTTGTTATGGCACAAGAATTTCCGATAGAGAAATTCCCTCAGCTTAGATTTTTTATCGGTGATGTAAGAGATTACAGTAGATTAGAAAGAGCAATGACAGATGTTGACTACGTAATTCATGCTGCAGCGATGAAACATGTACACATTGCCGAATATAATCCAGATGAGTGTGTTAAAACAAATGTTAACGGTGCACAGAACGTTATTCAAGCGTGTTTAAAAACAAAAGTCAGTAGAGTTGTTGCTTTGTCAACTGATAAAGCATGTGCTCCAATAAATTTGTATGGAGCAACAAAGTTAACGTCTGATAAATTATTTGTTGCCGCAAATAATTTCAAAGGTTTACGTGAAATACGTTTTAGTGTTGTTCGATACGGAAATGTAATGGGATCAAATGGTTCAGTTATTCCTTTTTTTATTAAAAAAAAGAAGGAAGGTATATTACCAATTACAAGTGAAAAAATGACCAGATTTAATATAAGTCTAAAATCAGGAGTTGAAATGGTAAAACATGCACTATTAAATGCATGGGGAGGAGAAATTTTTATTCCCAAAATCCCAAGTTATAAAATATTAGATGTTGCAGAAGCAATTGGACCAGAGTGTAAAAAGCAAGTTGTGGGGATTAGACCTGGGGAAAAAATTCACGAGGAGATGATAACAACATCAGATTCGTTTAACACATATGATTTAGGAAAATATTACACAATTCTTCCGACGGTATGTAGATGGAGCCTAGAAGAATTTATTTCTATCTTTGAAGCAAAAAAAGTTTCCGAGGGTTTTAGTTATAATTCAGGGTCGAATAAAGAATGGGAATCAGTAGAATCCTTAAGAAAATTGATAGTTGAACACATAGATCCTAATTTTAAGCCATGATAAAACCCATTCCATATGGAAGGCAAAATATAACAGATCAAGATATAAATGCTGTTGTAGAGGTCTTAAAATCGGATTTTTTAACTCAAGGACCTAAAATAATTGATTTAGAAAATAAATTTTCAAATTACGTAGGCTCTAAATATTCAGTTGCCGTCTCTAACGGAACTGCTGCTCTACATCTTTGTAGCATGGCAATGAATGTAAAACCCGGTGACAAGGTAATCACAACTCCAATTACATTTTCTGCTAGTGCAAATTGTATTCGTTATTGTGGAGGTGAAATTGTGTTTGGTGACATTGACCCTGAAACCTACCTTCTTGATATAAATTCAGTAAGAGAACTTCTGAAATCTTCACCATCTGGAACTTATAAAGGAATAATACCGGTTGATTTTGCTGGGAGGGCTGTAAATCTTGAACAATTTAGAAATCTTGCGGATGAATATGGACTTTGGATTATTGAAGATTCTTGTCATTCTCCCGGCGGATATTTTACAAAGAAAAATGGAGAAAAATCAAAATGTGGTTCTGCTGAATTTGCAGATCTAGCAATATTTTCATTTCATCCTGTAAAACATATTGCTTCTGGAGAAGGAGGTATGATAACTACAAATAATAAACTTATATATGAGCGTTTGTTAAAGCTTAGGTCTCACGGTATTGTCAAAAACAATAATATGTACAAAAATTCAATTGAATTCGCAAACGGAAACAATGAATCTACAGACTTTCCTAATTGGTATATGGAAATGCAGGAATTAGGATACAATTACCGTTTGAGTGATATACAAGCAGCTTTAGCTATAAGTCAATTAGAGAGAGCAGACGAGGGACTAAAAAGAAGACGTGAAATTGCAAAAATTTATAAAGATGAATTTTTTGATTGTTCTTTTATAAAAGGCCAATCTGGTTATAATATTGGCCATGCATACCATTTGTATATTATTCAGGTTAAAAATAGATTAGAACTATACAATTACCTTAGAGATAATAATGTGTATACACAGATACATTATATTCCTGTTCATTTAATGCCATATTATCGTAATTTAGGATGGAAAGAGGGTGATAGACCTAAATCGGAAGAATATTATAAAAACTGCATCAGTTTACCCATGTTCCCTTCTTTATCAAATGATCAATTAATGTATGTAATAAAATTAGTTAAGGGTTTTTACTCATGAATATAAAGTGTAATGATTTAGAGTCTGAACGTTTATTTTTGAAGAGATTAACTATTGATTTTCTCAGTGAAAATTATTTAAGTTGGCTGAATGATTCAGATGTAAATAAATATTTGGAAACTAAATCTGGATATACACTTGAAAAATTAGAAGGTTTTTTAACTAATGTAGAAAGAAATAATATATATTTTTGGGCAATTATTAGAAAAGATAATCTTCAGCATATTGGTAATATTAAAATAGACCCAATAAATGAATCTCATAAAACTGGTGAGTATGGAATCCTAATTGGAGACAAACCTTCTTGGGGTTATGGTTATGGCAGTGAGGCTAGCTTAAAAATTTTAGATTACTGTTTTAGTGAAAAACTTAGTTTGAGAAAAGTTACTTTAGGAGTTGTTAGTGATAACAAAGCAGCTCTATCATTATACCATAAACTAGGTTTTATCGAAGAAGGTTTATACAGAAAACATGTTTTTCATAATAATAAGTGGTGTGATATTGTTCGAATGGCAAAGTTTAATCCTCAAATCCAATGCTCATAGTGAATAAAATAGTTTTAGGGACTGCTCAATTTGGATTAGATTATGGAATTAACAATCATAATGGGAAAATTGTCGATTCTCAAGTAGAGTCTATTTTAAATTTAGCTCTTGAAAATGAAATTATAAATTTAGATACTGCGGCTGCTTATGGATCTTCAGAATCAATTATTGGATTTTTTAGACAAAAAAATAAAGCTTTTAAGTCATTTCAAATCACTACAAAATTTAAATATAATAAAGGGATTACAATCGGACGTCATGTCAAAGATTCAACTGAAAAATTAAATACCAAAATACTTGACAGTGTTTTATTTCACTCTTACAAGGATTATATTGATTTTGATTTAAAATTTAAACCTAATAATATTAAAAATATAGGTGTTTCTCTTTATACAAATGAGGAAATTAAACAAGTTATAAATGATCCAATTATTCAAAGTATTCAAGTTCCATTTAACTTATTAGATAATGAGTTTTTTAGAGGAGATTTACTCAAACAAGCAAAAAATAAAGGAATTGAAGTACAGGTAAGATCTGTTTTTTTACAAGGTTTATTTTTTATGAAACCAGAAAATCTTCCATTAAACTTAAGAAAACTAAAATTAGAATTAAAACAATTACAAAATTTAGCATTTGAAAATTCAATTTCAATGTCTGAAATGGCCTTAGGATATGTTTTTTCAAAATCGTATATAGATAAAATAGTAATTGGGGTAGATTCAGTAGTTCAATTAAAATCTAATATTAAAGCTTCTAAATCACAACTAGATATTAGTATTATTAGAAAAATTGATTCAATAATAACAAAAGAAAAAAATTTACTTAATCCGATAAATTGGTAGAAATGAAAGTTTTGATTATAACGCAAGCTAGAATTGGTTCTTCCAGACTACCGAATAAAGTTTTAATGAAAATTGGTAATGACACCATGCTTGGACTCCACCTAAAAAGATTAGCTAATAGTAAAAATGCTTATAAAGTTTTGGTAGCCACAACAAAAGAAGATGGTGTTAGCAAGATAATTGAAATCGCAAAAAATTTAAATATAGACGTATTTCAAGGATCAACCAATGACGTTTTAGATCGTTTTTATAATGCAGCTAATCAATATCGTCCTGATTATGTGGTTAGAGTTACCTCTGATTGTCCTTTGATTGATCCTGAATTAATTGATGAAGTTATTAATAAGACAATTTTAAAAAAAGTTGATTATTGCTCGAATATAATTACAGAAGATTTTCCAGATGGTCAAGATGTTGAAGTTTTCAAATTTAAGGCATTACAAAAAGCCTGGAGTAACGCAGTTTTAAAATCAGATAGAGAGCACGTAACATCATTCATAAGAAATAATTCTGAGAATAAGGGTAATAGAATGTTTTCAACATTTGATGTAAAATCATCAACAAATTATAACCATTTAAGAATGACTGTTGATGAGTTAGAGGATTTAGAAATGGTTCAGTGGCTTGTCTCTGAACTTGGACCAAAAAAAAAATGGCACGAATATGCTAATTATATGTTAAATAATAAAAGTTTTCTAAAAAACTCAAATATCACAAGAAACGAGGGATATCTTAAATCTTTAAAACTTGATAAAAATGAATAGTGGACAAAAGTTATATAAAAAGGCAAAAAAAATAATACCTGGAGGTACAATGTTACTTTCTAAGAGGCCAGAAATGTTTTTACCAGAATACTGGCCATCCTATTTCTCTAAAGCAAAAGGATGTGAGGTTTGGGATTTAGATGGGAAAAAACTGACGGATATGTCTATCATGGGTATTGGAACTAACACCTTAGGATACGGTAACGATCAAGTGGATTCTGCCGTGTTGGAAACGGTTAAAAAAGGGAACATGTCTACATTAAATTGCCCTGAAGAAGTATATCTGGCTAAAAAACTTATCGAGATTAATCCATGGGCAGATATGGTACGTTTTGCAAGAAGTGGAGGTGAAGCAAATTCTATAGCCATTAGAATAGCTCGTGCTGCTTCCGGTAAAGATAATGTTGCGGTATGTGGATATCACGGATGGCATGATTGGTATTTATCTGCAAATCATAATAAGGGAGATGATTTATCAGGTCATTTACTATCAGGATTGAATCCTAATGGGGTTCCTAAAAATTTAAAGGATACAACACATCCATTTAATTACAACAATTTTGAAGAATTATTATCTATCGTAGACAATAACGATATTGGTGTTATCAAAATGGAAGTGGTTCGGAATTTTGGGCCTGAAGATAATTTTTTGCATAAAGTTAGAGATTTGGCAACAAAAAAGAATATTGTTCTAATTTTTGACGAATGTACATCTGGATTTAGAGAAACTTTCGGAGGTATACATAAGAAATATCAAGTTGAGCCTGATATGGCTATGTTTGGAAAAACCTTAGGTAATGGTTATGCTTTGACTGCTGTAGTAGGAAAAAAATCTGTGATGGAAGCTGCTCAAAACACTTTTATAAGTAGTACTTTTTGGACTGAAAGAATAGGTCCAACTGCAGCTTTAGCGACCTTAAAGGTAATGGAAGAAACAAGATCATGGGAAATTATAACGAAAATAGGAAATCAAATGAGATTGGGTTGGACAAAGTTAGCTGACTCTCATGATTTGAAAATTAATATTTACGGATTACCATCAATAAGCACTTACAGTTTTGATAGTACGAATTATTTAAAATATAAGACTTTTATTACCCAGGAAATGCTAAAAAAAGGATTTCTAGCTAGTACTAATTTTTATGCTTCAACTGCTCACAATTCAGAAAATTTAGCTTTATATTTTGATGCTCTCGATGGTATATATTCTCAAATATCTAAATGTGAAAAAGACAATCTCAATATTGACGATTTATTAAACGGTCCGGTATGTCATTCCGGCTTTAAGAGACTTAACTAAAAGTTTATGTATAAAATTTTAAAAAAGCATCATTTTATATTTAATGAATACAGCATCATTCCAATACGAGAGGAAGATAAATTTAAAATTATGAAATGGAGAAATGAACAAATATATCATCTAAGACAGACCAGTTTATTAACAAAGGCAAATCAGAATGAATATTTTAAAAATATTATCAAAAATCAATTTAATGAAACTAATCCAACTCAAATTTTATTTTCGTTTTTAAAAAATGATATTTGTATCGGATACGGGGGTTTAGTACATATAAATTGGGCTGATAAAAATGCTGAAATTTCGTTTATTATGAATACTAAATTTGAAAAAGATCAGTTTTCTCAATTATGGTCCTCGTTTTTGACTCTATTAGAAAAAGTTGCTTTTGAGGAATTAAAATTTCATAAAATTTTCACATATGCTTTTGATTTGAGACCTAATTTATATAAAGTATTAGAAGAATGTAATTATTATAATGATGCAATTTTAAAAGAACATTGTTTTTATAAAAATAAATATATTGATGTTGTAATACACTCTAAAATTAATTACTCATGAATTTAGGTGTAATAGTTAGTGGTAATTTAGGTTTTATTTCACTTAATTATTTATTTAATATTTATAATGTTTGTTATGTGTTAACCGACTCTCAATCAGAAGATATAATTGATTATTGTATAAAAAATCAAATAGATTATTTTGTCGGAAATCCAAGAAATGGCAAGGCCTTAAATTTTTGTATCAAACAAAAAAAAATTGATATTTTAGTTTCTGTTAATTATTTATTTTTAATTGAAAAGGATATAATTGAATTGCCTAAATTTTTTGCATTTAATATCCACGGGTCTTTACTTCCAAAATATAGGGGTAGAACCCCACATGTATGGGCAATTATAAATAATGAATCAAAAACCGGTATTACTGCTCACATTATTGATGAGAAATGTGATGCTGGAGATATTATTGAACAAATTGAAATTGAAATTGATCCTCAAGATACCGGGTCTGATTTACTTGAAAAATTTAAATTAAACTATGTTAAGTTATTAAGCTCAGTTCTTAGTAAAGCAAAATCAAATAAAATAAAACTGACTAAACAGCAAAATAATCTGGCCACTTATTTCAGTAAAAGAACACCAAATGATGGACATATTAATTGGAACTGGCACAAAGAAAGAATTAACAATTGGATAAGAGCTCAAGCATATCCTTATCCAGGAGCTTTTAGTTTCCTCAACGGAAGTAAAATTATTATCGATAAAATCAAATTTTCTGATGTGGGTTTCTCGGATAAAATGACAAATGGATTTTTAATATCATCAAATCCAATTTTGGTAAAAACACCAAATGGAGTTGTAGAATTATTTGATGTTAGAGAATTTGACTATGAAATAAAAAAAGGTGAAATTTTAAAATAAATAAAATGAAAATAGAAAATTTTACAATTAACACAGAAAGTAGAGTTTTTATAATAGCTGAACTTTCTGCAAATCATAACGGTAGTATTGATACTGCAATTGAGACAATTAAAGCTGCAAAAAGAGCAGGAGCAGACTGTATTAAACTACAAACTTATACAGCTGATACTTTAACTATTGATTGTGACAAAGAAGATTTTTTAATAAAGGGTACTATTTGGAATGGTAAAAATTATTATCAACTTTATAAAGAAGCCTTCACACCATGGGAATGGCATGAAGATTTAATAAAAGTAGCCAAGAAAGAAGGGTTGATATGTTTTTCATCGCCGTTTGATAAATCTGCAGTCGATTTTTTAGAATCATTAAATGTTCCAGCTTATAAAATTGCATCTTTTGAAATTACTGATATTCCTTTAATTGAGTATGTAGCCTCAAAGGGGAAACCTATCATTATGTCAACTGGAATTGCAGAATTAGATGATATTAAATTAGCTATTGATGCATGTGAAAGAATGGGAAATAATCAAATAGCCCTATTAAAATGTACTTCTAGTTATCCTGCACCTATTGATGAAGCAAACATGTGTATGATTGAAGATTTAGCTAAACGTTTTAACGTTATCAGTGGCTTGTCTGATCATACCCTTGGTTCAACCGTCCCTATTGTTGCCACTGTATTTGGAGCTAAAATTATTGAGAAACATTTTATTTTAGACAAATCCATTGGAGGTCCTGACTCATCTTTCTCAATGAGTGAAACTGAATTTTCGCAAATGGTTAAAGCTGTTAGAGAGGCTGAAAAAGCTATAGGAAAAGTCAATTATAAATTAACAGAAAAACAGATTAAAGGTAAAGATTTTTCTAGATCACTTTATGTTATTAACGATATTAAAAAAGGTGAAATTTTGACTGAAAAAAATGTAAAAAGTATTAGACCTGGTTTTGGTGAACACCCAAAAGAATTGTCAAAGGTTCTTGGAAAAAAAGTAAATCAAGATTTAGAAAGAGGGGACCGATTCTCTATTTCATTTATAAAAAATTAGACTGAATTTAAACATATATTATGATTGGAATTATTGATTATGGGGCAGGAAATTTAGGATCCATAAAGGCAATTTTTACAAGAATGAATATCGATTATGTTATCACTTCAGATATTTTAGAACTAGAAAATTGTTCTCACGTAATTTTGCCAGGTGTTGGTTCATTTCGGACTGTCTCAGAAACATTATACAACAATATTGATGTTAAAAAGTTAGTAAAACTTGTTAATGATAAAGTTTTTAAAATATTAGGGATTTGTATTGGTATGCAATTATTAGCTGAATATGGTGAAGAAGGGGGCGGAGCCAAAGGATTAGGCCTTATTAAAGGAAGAGTTAAGTCATTAAGAGATTTTGTTAAACCTGATTTAAGAATACCTCATATTGGATGGAACAACTTAAATATAAATGTTAATCATATTAATACCTACTCGGAGTTAAATAACTTAGATTTTTACCATGTACACAGCTATTTTTTTGATTTAACAAATAAAAACGAAATTATAGCAACAGTAAATTATGGTATTGATATACCTTCATTTATCAGGCGGGATAATATATTTGGAGCTCAGTTCCACCCTGAAAAAAGTCAAAAAAATGGTGTTAAATTTTTAAATTATTTCCTCAACTCTTAATTTAAAATGAAGAAACGAAGAATAATTCCGGTTATTTTATTGAAAGAAGGACAAATAGTGCAGTCAAAGGAATTTAGACGTCATCAATTTATTGGGGATCCTTTCAAAAGTGTCTCTAGATATTCAGAGTGGAATGCAGATGAACTAATATACCTGAATATTAGTCCAGATCATAAATACAAACAAAATCATAGAGCAGATATTAATTCGGATAATTATTCTAGTTTCGGTGAATTAACAAAAATTATTTCTGATAACAACCTTTGTCCGATTACAATAGGTGGTGGCATAAGTTGTTTAGACGATGTAAATGAGTTGTTTAAAAATGGTGCTGATAAAATTTCATTTTGCAGTCAAGTATTAGATCAAAATTATAATTTTTTTAATCAAATTTCAAGCATCTATGGATGTCAAGCTTTAGTAGCAGTATTAGACTCTATTAAAGTTAATAATACTTACTATATATATGACTATAGAACTAAAAAGACATTAAATATTACTCTTTTGGATATGATTTCAAAAGTTGAAGAATGGGGGTTTGGGGAAATTGTTGTTCAAGATGTTATTCAGGACGGAAAAAAAAGAGGATTCGATATTGATTTATTTAAGTTAGCTAGTAATTTTACCAATCTTCCGGTTATTGCGCTGGGAGGAGCAGGAAATTTGGAAGATTTTGATTTATTGTTTGAAAATACAAATGTAGATGCAGTTGCTGCTGCAAATTATTTTCAACATCAAGAATTAAGTGTTGTTAATTTAAGAAAACACCTTTCAGTAACAAAAAAAAGAAAATATATAAGAAAATGAAATATTGTAATAAATGTTTATACCCCGTTTCAGCTGTTGGATTATCATTAAATGATGAAGGACTTTGTAGCGCGTGTGAAGCACATGAAGTCTCCAAAAACTCACCAGAGGCTGATTGGGGAAGAAGAAAAAAAATCTTTGAAAATATCCTGGAAAATAGATTAAGCTCTAAAATAGAAAAGGGTAATTATGATTGTGTAATCGGTGTAAGTGGAGGTAAAGATAGCTTTTATCAGGCACACAAAATGATTGAAGATTATAATTTAAAACCTTTATTAGTAACCTATCATGGAAATAATTATTTACCAGAAGGAGATTATAATCGTGATCTGATGAGACAAGTATTGGATGCTGACCATTTAGTTTTTGGACCATCCGTTAAAAAACTTATTGAATTAAATAAGTTTGGCTTTTATAAAATGGGAGATATGAACTGGCACGCTCACGCAGGAATTATGACATACCCATGTCAAATGTCAGTTAGACATAATGTAAACCTGATGATTTGGGGAGAAACACCTTATGATATCTCAGGGATGTATGATGTAGATGATATGCCAGAATTTAGCAAAAGAACTCGACATGAATTTTCTATGAGAGGATATGAATGGAATGATGCAGTTGAAGATAAGAGATTTGATATTTCAGAACGAGATTTAAATTGGCTAAAATATCCATCAGACGATGATATAGCAAGGGTGGATCTTAGAGGTTTATATATAGGTTCATATTTTCCTTGGAAAGTAAAAGAACAAACAGAATTAGTTATCAGAAAATACGATTGGAAGCCTAAAGAAGGTAAGTTCCAAAGAACATATAGAAAAATATCAAACCTAGATGATCGATACGAAAATGGAGTACATGATCTCATGAAATTTATAAAGTTTGGATATGGACGCTGCTCAGATCATGCTAGTAAAGATATAAGAGACGGATTAATGACGCGTGAAGAAGGAATTAAAATGGTAAAAAAATATGATCATGTTGTTAGTGACGATGTTCATTATTGGCTTGAATATGTGGGTATCTCAAAAGAAGAATTTTGGAGAGTAGCTGACAGTTTTAGAGACCCAAAAGTTTGGTCAATAAAGAACGGTGAGTGGGTGAAAGACTGTGTTTGGGGGAGTGAGGAATCCTTTGGAAAAGTCTATTTAGAAAGGTCTAATTGGAAAAAATATACAAAATGAATTTTAATGAAATAAATAAAAAGAAAAATATAGTTCTGTTCGGAGCAGGTTACATTGCCGAAAAAACCTTTAAAAATATTGATAATAATTTGATCAAAGGGATTGTAGATAATTCTTCAAACCTTCAAGGTTCAAAAAGAAAAAAAATTTTAAACCTTATTGTTAAAAACCCCGATTCAATTAAAATAAAAACTGATTTTATAGTAATTTGCTCAACTGCGATTGATGCGATTTCTAAGCAGCTAATTGAAATGGGTTGTAAAGAAAATTTAGATTTTTGTGCGTCTCCTCTTCTAGACAATTATATTGCTATTGAGGAATTAGAAAAACTAAATAAATCTTTTTTATTTTCCTCAGGCAGTGCGCCATCTAAAATCTTTGGAGGTGGGCTCTATAAAGTTGATATTTTACAAGGAAAAATGAAATTTAAACGACTTCATAGTGGGTTTGTTTTTGGGATTATTAATTATAATAACCGAATTCTTTTCATTGATACAGACAAAGGGGTTATGGAGCTAAAATCATCTGGCAAAGTAACTAAAATTGCCGAGTTACCCAAGGATTCGAGGGCTCATGGTTTTTCTTATAATATTGATCATGACAAGTTTTATATTTCATGTAGTAATTTAGATTCTGTTTTAGAGTATAGTAATAAATTTGAATTATTAAGAGAATTTAAGTTATCAAATAAAAAAGATTTGACATCAAATGCACAGCACCATACTAATGATAATGTTAGTATTGGAAACTCTGTATATGCCTCTATGTTTTCATCTACAGGAAATTGGAAAACAGGAATGTTTGATGGAGTAGTTGCTGAGTTTGATTTAATCAGTGGAAATAGATTAAATGATGTTATTACAGGACTATATATGCCACACAATGTTAGTTATCACAATGGTAATATTGCAGTTTTAGATTCATTAAACGGTCATTTAATGGCTGATAATGGTGAAATAACAGGAACCTTCCCTGGTTTTACCAGAGGTCTTGATTTTGATGGACAATTTTATTATGTAGGACAAAGTAAAAATCGTAATTACTCAAAAGTTGTTGGTCGATCCAATAATATTTCTGTTGACTGTTCTGTGATTGTTTTTGATCCTATTAGAAAAGTGAGTCGATCATTTCAATTTCCAATTGAAATTGGTGAAATTCACTCAATACTTTTAGTAGATTAATTTTAAAACAAATTATTTCATTGTAAAATTTAGTAAAGTTGATTAATTCTAAAAGACATTTATATAAGACTATTACTTGGAGATTTATAGCTAGCTCTGATACAGTACTTATTACCTGGCTCCTAACTGAAAACTTTTCTTTCGGTTTGAAAATTGGCTTTTTGGAAATACTTACAAAAATGATTTTGTATTATTTTCATGAAATATTTTGGTTTAAATCAAGTTTTAAAAACGCAAATAAAAGACATATTTTGAAAACTTTTTCATGGCGAACAGTTGGAACTATGGATACGATTATTCTATGTTGGCTTATTATTGGTGATCCTTTATCTGGTTTAAAAATCGGTTTTTTTGAACTGTTTTCTAAAATGTTTCTGTATTATGGTCATGAGAGGATATGGTATAAAATTGATTACGGATTAGAGAATAGTAGAAAAAAAATTTAAAATTATGAGTGCTAATATTTTTAAACACAATTTTGTAATAAAAAAAAACCAACGAGAGAGTTTGCATGGTTGTAAAAGTTGTTTATTCTGGTTTACTGGTTTATCAGGTTCAGGAAAATCTACTTTGGCAAATTTAGTGGAATTAGAATTACATGAAAAAGGAATCTCTACCTATATATTAGATGGTGATAATATTAGAAAAGGAATAAATGCTGATTTAGGTTTTTCTGCTAAAGACCGAAAAGAAAATATTAGACGAATAGCTGAAATTAGTAATTTATTTCTCGATGCTGGTGTTGTTACTTTAGCTACCTTCGTTTCTCCCTATATAAAAGATCGCCAAAATGTTAAACATATTGTTGGTGCAAAAAACTTTTTTGAAATACACGTTAATACATCATTAGAAGAATGTGAACGTAGAGATGTTAAAGGCCTATACAAAAAAGCTAGAGCTGGCAAAATAAAAAACCTAACAGGTGTTTCTGCACCTTATGAGGCGCCTGTAAATCCAGATTTAGAAGTAATTACTGACGGACATTCCATTGAAGAAAATGTAAAAAACATCTTAGAATTTATAACTAAAAAAATCAAATAAAGCACATGGGTAATTACGTAATAAATCATTTACGAGAGTTAGAATCCGAAGCCATTTTTGTGATTCGTGAAATAGCTGCTCAATTTGAGAATCCTGTACTACTCTTTTCCGGTGGAAAAGATTCAATCTTATTAACTCATTTAGCAAAAAAAGCCTTTTATCCAGCAAAAGTACCTTTTCCTTTAATTCATGTGGATACAGGTCATAACTTTCCTGAAACCATTGAATTTCGAGATAAACTAGTGAAAAAATTAGGTGTAAAACTTATCGTTGGTTCTGTTCAAGAATCAATCGATAAGGGTCGTGCTAAAGAAGAAACAGGTGCAAACGCGTCTCGTAATGCTTTACAGATAGTATCTCTGTTAGACACTTTAGAAGAGTTCAAAGTAGACGCGGCAATGGGTGGTGCACGACGTGATGAAGAGAAAGCACGCGCTAAAGAACGTTTCTTCTCACACCGAGATGAATTTGGCCAATGGGACCCTAAAAACCAACGCCCAGAATTATGGAATCTTTTTAATGGACGTAAAAATTATGGTGAGCACTTTAGAGTATTTCCTATTTCAAACTGGACAGAGATGGATGTTTGGGAATACATAAAATTAGAAAATATTGATTTACCCTCTCTTTATTTTTCTCATCAAAGAGATTGTGTCATTCGTGATGGGGTCATTTTGGCTAACTCTGAATTTATCAAATTGAAGCCCGGAGAAGAAGTAATTAATATGACAATTCGCTACCGAACTTGTGGTGATATGCCGATTACAGGTGCTGTTGAATCTGACGCAGATAATTTAACCAAAATTATTGATGAAATAGCTACAACGAGAACTACTGAACGAGGTGGGCGAGCAGATGATAAACGGGCCGATACTGCCATGGAAGATCGAAAAAAACAAGGTTACTTTTAGAAATAAAAAACATATGGAATATCAAGATATAGAATTATTACGATTTACTACAGCAGGAAGTGTGGATGATGGAAAAAGTACTTTGATTGGACGCTTATTATATGATAGTAAATCTATTTTTCAAGACCAACTTGATGCAGTTGAAGAATCTAGTAAAAATAAAGGCTTTGATTATGTGGACTTATCATTACTCACTGACGGTCTTAAATCGGAGCGTGAACAGGGTATTACCATTGATGTAGCTTATCGTTATTTTGCTACACCAAAACGTAAATTTATAGTAGCAGATACACCTGGTCATATACAATACACGAGAAATATGGTAACAGGGGCCTCAACAGCTAATCTCGCCGTTATTTTAATCGATGCACGGAAAGGTATGTTAGAACAAACCCATCGACATTCTTTTATTGCATCATTACTAAGAATACCTCATGCTGTCGTATGTATAAATAAAATGGATTTGGTAGATTATTCTGAAGATGTTTACAACAAAATTATTTTAGATTTCAAAGCCTTTGCATCGAAGCTGGAAATTAATGACATAAAATTTATTCCAATTTCAGCACTAGCTGGAGACAATGTTGTCAATAAATCTGTAAATATGAGTTGGTACAAAGGAAGTACTTTGATGTATCATTTGGAAACCGTTCATATTGCAAGTGATCACAACCATATTGACTGTCGATTCCCTATTCAAACGGTCATTCGTCCACATACACTGGATAACCAGGATTTTAGAGGGTTTGCTGGTCGAATTGTTGGGGGAGTGTTTAAACCTGGCGATAAAGTGAAAACTATGCCTTCAGGATTTATCTCTACCATTAAAACTATTGAATTGAACGGTGAACCACTTGAAGAAGCTTTTTCTCCTATGTCTGTAACAATGACTCTAAAAGATGAAATTGATATAAGTCGTGGTGATATGATTGTACGTGAAAACAATACACCAGAGGTAGGTCAAAATATTGAAATTTTAGTTACTTGGATGGCAAGTACACCTTTACATGCAAGAACAAAGGTTTTTGTAAAACATACCACTAATGAGTGCATGGCAATGGTTAAAGAATTGAAATACAAGATAGATATAAACACTTTGCATCGAATTGAAAACACAGATAAATTAGAGATGAATGATATTGGTCGTATCTCCTTAAAAACTTCAAGACCTTTATTTTATGATATTTACAAAAAAAATAGACAAACAGGCAGTATGATTATAATCGATGTGCAAACAAATGAAACTATTGGCGCAGGAATGATTATAAAATGAAATATTTAAACACCGCCATAATTGCTGCATTAGAAGCTGGTAAAAGAATTCTTAAAATATATAATTGCGAAGATTTTAAAATAAAAATCAAATCCGACAATTCTCCTATCACCAAAGCAGACGAAGCTTCTCATAGTATTATCACTTCTTATTTAATCAAAACATTCATTCCTATTCTTTCAGAAGAAGGAAAATCTATTAACTATGAAGAAAGAAAAAATTGGAAACAGCTATGGGTTATAGACCCTATTGACGGTACTAAAGAATTTATTAATCGAAATGGTGAGTTTACCATAAATATTGCTCTAATCGAAAATCAAAGACCTTCTTTAGGTGTTATCTTTGTTCCTGTAACTGGTGAGTTATATTTTTCCTGTAAAGAAATTGGTGCTTACAAGTCAACAGTTGACCCCAAGGGATTTAATATTGAAAACTTAATTTCTAAGGCAATAAAATTACCATTACAAAAAGATGATAAAATATTTACCATTGTTGCCAGTAGATCACATATGTCTGCAGAAACTAAATCATACATAAAAAAAATGCGACAGATTCACAGTGTGATAAATTTAATCTCCAAAGGAAGTTCGTTAAAGTTTTGTATGGTAGCGGAAGGAAAAGCAGACTGTTATCCGCGTTTTGCTCCTACTATGGAATGGGATACTGCTGCAGGACAAGCTATTTGTGAACATTCTGGTTTTAATGTAATTGACTTAAATACTAAAAAAACCATGCTCTACAATAGAAAGAAATTAATGAATAATTGGTTTTTGGTAAAATAAATTAAAAATTCGTAAAAGCTAAGATAATTTAAAGCATATTAAAATTTATGAGTAAAACTTTATATATAAATGGATCTTTTTTAGCATCTAATAGGCTTACAGGTGTACAGAGATATGGAATTGAGATTACAAGACGCTTAATTCAACATTTTTCAAAAAAAAATAAAAGTTTAATTATAGCTACAAACAAAGTTTACTCTGAGTCGTTAATTAATGAATTTTCACCATTCTTAAAGATATATCCTTCACAAAAAATAGTTTTTGAGCAAATCATACTACCTTGGATTTCAAGAGGGAATAAGCTATTATCATTATCAAATTCCGGTCCAATATTTCATTTTAATCACTACTTTGTTTTACACGATACTCTAGTTTATGATTTCCCAAATTCGTTCAATAAAAAATTTAGAATTTTCTATAAGTTTCTCTGGTTCTCAATTTCTAAAACTGCAAAACATTTTTTCACAGTTAGTGAATTTTCAAAAAAAAATATAATCAAGCATTTAAAAATTAATAAAGAGAATATTTCAATTGTTTCAAATGGATATGAACATCTAGAAAAAATAAAACCAGACAAAAAATTTGAATATTCAAATTATGTATTGTTCGTAGGTAGCTTCGCTCAACATAAAAATTTTGATTTATTAGTTGATATTTATGAAAAAAATTCTGAACAATACCCAAAGCTAATTATGGCCGGAGGATATAATAATAAAGTTTTCAAAAAAAGAGACTATATCTCAAAAAAAATCATCTTAATAAAGGATTTTTCTGATAAAACTTTAGTTAATTTGTACACAAATTGTTTGTGTGTTATCCTTCCTTCAAAATTTGAAGGTTTTGGTATACCAATAGTAGAATGTACATATTATTACAAGCCATTAATATGCTCAGATATCACTGTTTTTAGAGAAATAGGCGAAGATTACCCAAATTACTTTAAGCTGAATAAAATTGAAGAACTAAAAAGATTATTAATTGAAGTAAAAAAAGGGGTAGTTTTGAAAAAAGGCGAAAGAAAAAATATTTTAAACAAGTACAATTGGAAAAATAGTGTTAATAATTTAATTAATAAAATATGAAAAAGGCAGTAATAACAGGAATTGGCGGACAAGATGGGGCTTTTTTAGCTAACTATCTTTATAATCTTGGATATCAGGTAATTGGAGCAGATAGAAGAAGGGTGGACACTTCATATTCTAATTTAGCTCATTTTGGGCTACATAACAAAATCAAAGTTTTTTACTTTGACCTATTAGAATTTAGCAATATAGAAAATTTAATTCTTAGAGAAAAACCTGATGAGTTTTATAATTTAGCTGCTCAAAGTTTTGTAAAAGCCAGTTTTGAAATGCCTATTTTGACATCAGAAGTAGATGCAATGGGTGTTTTAAGAATTTTAGAGTGTATTAGAAGACATTCACCAAAAACAAAGTTTTACCAGGCTTCAACAAGTGAAATGTTTGGAAAAGTTCAGAATACACCTCAGAATGAAAATACGCCATTTTACCCCAGAAGTCCTTACGGAGTAGCAAAACTTTTTGCTCACTGGATGGTTGTTAATTACAGAGAATCATATGGGTTGCATGCATGTTCTGGAATACTTTTTAATCATGAATCCGAACTAAGAGGTAGAGAGTTTGTAACTCAAAAGATTATTCACGGAGTAATTGAAATTTCAAAAAACATAAAAACTCATATTGAATTAGGAAATTTAGACGCTAAAAGAGATTGGGGATATGCCGGTGATTATGTAGTAGGAATGCATGCTATGCTACAAAATGAAAAGCCTGATGATTATGTGTTAGCCACAAATAAAACTACTAGCGTTAGAGAATTTGTTGTTAGAGCTTTCAAAAAATCTGGCGTTATTATTAAATGGCAGGGCAAAGGTTTAGAAGAAGTAGGTGTTGACTCTAAAAACGGTAAAGTTTTAGTAAAAATTAATAAAGAGTTTTACAGGCCTACTGAAGTAGACCTTTTGATCGGTGATTTTGAAAAAGCTCGCAAAGATTTAAAATGGAATCCAAAAACTGATCTTGAGGAAATTATCGAAATTATGTATAATCATGCACAAAATAAAGTCAATTAGTGCACTCAATATTACATCTTTCCAAATTTTATTTACCACGCTTAGGAGGAATAGAAAGCGCTGTTAAATCAATTACTGAGTGTCCCAAATTAGCCTTTAATCACACTGTTCTAACAAACAGTGATCACAATGAAATCAATAAAATATCCAAAAATATTTCCGTAATTAACAGAAAATCTTTTTCAATTTTTAGTCAACCTATCAGTCTTACTTATTGTTTTTGGTATATTATGAACAGAAAAAAATTTTCAATTATTCATTTACATCTACCTAATTATATTTCTGCACTTTTGGTTGCTGTATTCCCACCAACTAATTTAATTGTTCATTGGCATGCTTCAATTGATAAAGTACATGAAAAAACTTTTTTTTATTTGCTCAAAATTCTTGAATTAAGAATTTTGAAACTTTCAAAAAAAATCATTGTTGGAACTAAAAAGTATGCTAAAGGCACAAAAATACTAGCTAATTTTGAAAATAAGATTGAATATATTCCTTACGGTTGTAAAAGTTTCAATATTGACAAAATTAAAAAAGAAAATATTTTAGTTTCAGTAGGCAGATTAGTTTCTTATAAAGGCTACCTAGAGTTAATTGAAAAAATTAAAATACCAAAAAATTGGTCTTGGAAAATTATTGGTAATGGACCCTTATCTGAGAAAATTAAAACAGCAATTTCTAAAAAAAATAATATAGAATTACATAGCAATTTAAATAATGAACAGGTAAAAGTTTTTTTATCGAAATCAAAAATTTTTCTCTTTCCATCTTTAACACGTCAGGAGTCATATGGAATTTCACAAATTGAAGCGATGTCTGCTGGATGTGTTCCCGTCAATTTTGATATTCCAGGATCCGGTGTTAGCGAATTAATTGATAATAATCTAAACGGTTTTTCTGTCGAACATAAAAATTATTCATTATTTAACAAATCAATAAGTAGATTGACTTCTGATGATGAAACTTTTTATAATTTTTCTAAGGAGGCAATTTTTAAATATAAAAAATCATTTACTAATGAAATTTTTAGTTCAAAAATTTCTAGTATTTACATGGAATATGTATAATTATAAGTTTTTATTAACTCTTATTTTTCATTTTTCTAAGTATAATTGTAAATTATTTAAAATTTTTTAATTAGTGAAAGGAATAATACTTGCCGGTGGTAATGGGTCTCGAATGTACCCAATTACAAAAAGTGTATCTAAACAGTTATTGTGTGTATATGATAAGCCAATGATCTATTACCCACTTTCAACATTACTAATTTCAGGAATCAAAGATATTTTAATTATTTCTACCCCTAATGATATTGGTAATTATAAGAAATTATTTGGATCTGGTAATGATTTAGGAATTAGTATAACTTATGCTGAACAAATAAAGCCAAGGGGTTTGGCTGAAGCATTTGTAATTGGTGAAGATTTTATTGGGTCTGATGATGTTTGTATGATTTTAGGTGACAATATTATTCATGGAAATGGTCTTGATAAGTTGTTACTTAACAATGTTGCAAAGCTTAAAACAAATAAAAAAGCTACTGTTTTCGGTTACTCAGTTAATAATCCAAACAGATATGGTGTTTTAAACTTTAATCAAAAAAAAGAGGTTGTTTCAATTGAAGAAAAGCCTGAAAAAACGATCAGCAACTATGCTGTCATTGGTTTATATTTTTATCCTAATTCTGTAATAGATATTGCAAAAGGGATAACTCCAAGTAAAAGAGGAGAGTTAGAAATAACATCAGTTAATAATATTTATTTATCTAATAATAATCTAAATGTTGAATTATTAGGAAGTGGCTATACATGGCTTGACACAGGAACACCAGATTCGCTCCTTGAAGCTTCTAACTTTATACAAACAATTGAAAAGCGTCAAGGAAAAAAGGTTGCATGTATTGAAGAAATTGCCCTTGAAAATGGTTTAATTAATTTTAATCAATTAAATAAACTAGCTCAAAATTTAGATTCAAGCGAATATGCAAAATATTTATTAAGCCTAATGTCAAAATGAAATTAGTCAAAACAAAAATCGATGGTTTAGTTTTATTAAAACCCTATATTTATAATGATGAAAGAGGTTGTTTTTTAGAGACATATAATTACAATGAGCTTACCAAATTTTTGGGGAAAATAGATTTTGTTCAGGACAACCAGTCTTATTCTAAAAGAGGTGTATTGAGAGGTTTGCATTTTCAATCCCCTCCTTACAGCCAGTCTAAATTGGTCAGTTGCGTAAAGGGTGAAATATTAGATATTGCAGTAGATTTAAGGAAAAAGTCTAAAACTTATATGCAATACGAAAGTACTCCCTTATCGGAAAAAAATAAGAATATGCTATTTATTCCCAAAGGTTTCGCTCATGGTTTTGTTGTGATAAGTGACTCAGCAATTATTTCATATAAAGTTGACAATTATTACAACTCCAAAGCTGAAAGTGGAATCATTTGGAATGATCCAGATTTAAATATTAATTGGGGAATTAAACATGAAAGTCTCATAATTTCTGAAAAAGATAAAAAATTACCCCCTTTTTCACGAATTGTAAATACTTTTTAATGAGAATTCTTGTTACAGGAAAAAAAGGACAGTTAGCATCTGAGATACACAAAATTTCAAGTATTTCGGAAGATATTGAATGGATTTTTTCTGATAAGATTTATTTTGACCTTTTAAATCTAGAAAAAATTAAACCTAAACTTGATAAAATTTCACCTGGAATAATTGTTAATTGTGCAGCTTATACTTCAGTTGTAAAGTCCGAAAAAGATTTTGTTTCAGCAAATACTGTAAATAACAAAGCTGTAGTATTAATTGCTAAATGGTGTAAGACAAATAAGTGTAAACTAATTCATATTTCTTCGGATTATGTTTATGATGAAAATTCAAAAAAACCTATAAAAGAAGATTATCATACTAATCCAGTAAATAATTATGGTAAATCAAAATTACTAGGAGAGATAGGGTGTTTAAAATACAATCCTGAATCAATAATTATCAGAACATCTTGGTTATATTCAAGTTTTGGAAATAATTTTGTAAAAAAGGTTATTTCATTGATTAGTCGTGGTAAAGATTTAAAGATTATAAATGATCAAATCGGTTCACCCACCTATGCATTAGATTTGGCTAGAGTAATAATATCAATTATAACTTTCAAGAAATGGATTCCAGGAGTATATAATTATAGTAATAAAGGAGAAGTTTCTTGGTTTGATTTTGCCAAAGATATATTAGCAATATATGGCATTAAAAATATTCATATTATTCCTAAATCTTCTGAGGATGCAAATTTAAACTTTAAAAGACCAAAATACACTGTTTTAGATAATTCAAAAATTAAAAAAACTTTTGATTTAAATCAACTTGATTATAAATTTAGATTAAAAGAATGTATAAAAATTTTAAAAAATGAGTAGTAATATATTGATTACTGGAGGGGCGGGTTTTATTGGATCACATGTGGTTCGTTTTTTTGTCAAAACTTATCCGAATTATAATATTATCAATCTGGACAAACTCTTAAATTCTTCTAATATTAGTTATTTAGATGATATCATCAATAAGAAAAATTATACATTTATTAAAGCTGATATATGCGATAGTTCAGTATTAAAAAAAATTTTTAATAAGTATAAAATTGATAAAGTAATTAATTTAGCTGCTGAATCACATGTAGATACATCGATTGAAGATCCAGTAATTTTTGCTAAAACAAATGTTTTGGGAACTCTTAATTTATTAATTGCAGCTAAGGATGCATGGGGAAATAATTATTCAAATAAATTATTTTATCACATTTCGACCGACGAAGTATACGGGGAGCTTGGTATAAATGGTTTTTTTAACGAGAATAGTAGATATAAGCCTAGTTCACCATACTCTGCATCTAAGGCTTCTTCAGATCATTTTGTAAGATCTTTTTCTCATACTTACGAGTTGCCTACTTTAATTTCTAATTGTTCAAATAATTATGGCCCTAACCAGCACCCGGAGAAATTAATTCCGTTATTTATAATTAATATTATACAAAATAAACCGCTCCCTATATACGGAAACGGAAAAAATATTAGGGATTGGTTATATGTTTCTGATCATGTCAGGGCTATCGATGTTATTTTCCATAATGGAAAAGTTGGAGAAACATATAATATTGGTGGTGATAATGAAATAAATAATATTGATTTAACAAATATGTTAATAAAAATTACTGATTCTATGTTAGGAAGATCAGTGGGATTTTCAGAAAAATTGATAACTTTTGTTGAAGACAGAAAAGGTCATGATTTTAGATATGCTATAAATTCTAATAAAATAAAAGGGAAATTGGGGTGGAAACCAAAAATAGATTTTACAAAAGGATTAGAACTGACAATTGATTGGTACATAAAGAACAAATATCCTTCCTAACCGGTAAACTTTAACTTTGAATCTCACTTGTTTTTTAATCTAAATTGTTTTAATTTTTCCCTTCTCCAATTTTTATCTGAAAATCTTTTAAAGATCCAATTTCTGTATCTTTTGTCAAAGATAGATTTAAAAATTACCATCAATCTTTCTTTTAAAAAAATTTCCCTAAATTTTTTCTTAGTTCTAATTTTTATTCTATCCTCGTCTAATAACATGTAATTAAATATTTTTAAATATTTGTTAGTCTTTTTTGTCTTCTCGTATTGTAACGAACTTACCTTGCCAAAAATATAATAACATGATGCAAGAAAACAGTTTAAGGGAGTTTTTAATTTTTTAAATTCGGAAAATGAAATTTTTCCTTTGATTTTTTTTGATAATAAATAGACATCATAAGCATTTTTTAATCCAATATCATTAAAAAAGTATCCATGATCATTAATTTGTCTTGAAATAATTGAAATATTTAATTGATTCTTAAAACTTAACACATTTACATTATTTATTTTTTGAATATCTCTATAAATTAATTCATAATTAAATTCTTTTGAATATTTTTCAACTGTTAATTCTTTATGTAATTCGATTGCAGCAATTCTATCATCTTTTATAAGTCTGGGGTGATGTATTAAATCAGGGTGACTATAAGTAGGATGATTATAATTGTCTTTATCAAATTTACGGTAACCATTTTCATAAAAAACTTTTAGTGCTTTTTGATAATCATTTATTGAACAAATTAAATCAATATCTCCCACCATTCTTTCAGAAATATCATGATATAAGCCCTCGATTAAATTACCTGCCCCTTTTAAAAATATTGCATTTATATTGTTACTTAATAAAATCTTATTTAATTCCTTAACCTGAAAAATGATTTTTTGATTTCTGTCTTTGTTAATTGAATAAATTTCTTCCATGTATATCACAAGTTCTTTTGGAATATAATTCAATAATTTCTCTCTTTTTAAGTTACAGTATAGGGCTGTAAACACAAGATGTTGCGTACTTACTCTTACTACTTCATCCCAGTTGATTTTATTTGAAGTGAGTGTTGATACTAATTTTTTTTTATTATTGATTTCATGTGCACTGGTCAATACATATGAAATAAATAATAAAACTTCCTGATATGTCATCAAATTTAAAAATTACTTAGGTTTTTAAATCTTGTAAAAAATCTAATTATCTTTTTTGATTCTTTTAATCAAATTAATTACGGGTTCTTTTCCAAGAATAAAACCTGTTGAAAGCACTAATCCTAAAAAAACATAAATAATAACCAAAAGACTTCTTCTAGGCTTTGATCTTTTATTTGGTACTGAAACCTCATCTATAACCGAGAATATTGGAGTATCCTTGTTCAGCTTTATTTTGTTGTTGTTATACTCAGAAGCTAGATTTATTAGGATATTTTGTTGTAATTGATATTCACTTTCTAATTTTTGTAATTCAGACATAAAACTGGCCGTAGAAATACTCTTATTAGAATCTTTAAATTCTGCTAATTTCCTTTGTAAAATATCAAATTCAATTTGCTTTAGCTCATATTGTTCTTTTGAGAATTCTAATCTTTCCTTAATTTTATTGGTTCTGATCTCAATTATTTTAGACTGTAAACTTTTTGTTATAAGTTCTACAAGTTGGGTGCTAATAAAAGGGTCTTCATCGGTCGCTAAGACCTTTATAAAACCTTGTTTTTCACTAAGTTCAATTGAAAATTTTTTTCTAAACAAATTGATTAGATTATAATCAACTTCACTAATAAAATTATAATTTTCAAATGCATCAGAATTTAGTTTAGTGTTATTTTTATTTAAAAATAAACCAATTGTATTTTTTTTAATGAAATCAATTGGGTTGAAATTGATTAAACTTTCAGATGATAATAAATGCTCTTTTATTGTAAATTTATTCAAATTAGAATCTATAATTTCTTCACCAATTAGCTTAAGGGAAAATTCTTCTGAATCTATAATGTTTTGGTATACGAGAGGAGATAAGTAGGAATCACTTGTTACTTCAGTTGGATTTAAATTAATTCCTGCCAGTGTTGCTAAAGAACCCAATCTATTGTTTTTATTTGATATGTCATCAGCACTTACTTGTGGTACGAATGTAGTTTGAGAAGTATACTCAACGGGGCTTATAAGGGCTACGAAACATCCTATAAAAAAAAATGATATTAAGGTTTTAAATATTATTTTTCTGCCTTTCCAAATTTTTCTTAAAATGCCTAAAATATCAATTGAATTTTCCTCCATATTATTTTTTATGATAGACTGATTTTTTTCATATTCTTATAGTTTTGTAGCAATCAAAATAGATGTTAGGGTGGTAGCTACAAATTGTAAAGTTCCAGTTAATTCATCAACAAATTTTTGTATTCGTACTTTGGCGTCTTCACCTTCTGGTCTAAATTGAGTTATTATGAGTGAATTAGGAAGAACTCTAGGATTTTTAAAAAATCCAATTTTCTTGGTTTTTCCGTTTGGTAAAATAACAAAAGATTTACCTCCTCTATTAGATTTACCTCCAGAATTTTTAATATAATTTTTGGCTTTTTTACCTTTTTCCCATATAAAATTAGATTCGTTTGTTATGGCTCCAGTTGTAGAAACAATTCCTTTATTAGATGCTATATTAATAATATCACCATTTTCAAAGATTTCCTTATTATTCAAATCTCTAAAGTCAAGTGTAATCACTTTTCCGTCTCTTATCAAAGATGAAGCTTCTAAATTAGCATATAATGTTAATCCACCAGCATAATCAATTATGTCACCTAAAGTAGAATTTTTGAATTCAGCCACCACTGTTTGAGGGAAATTAACTTCTCCAGAAATACTAATTCTTACAGTTTCTTCAAAACCAAGTATTTGTTTGACAACTACAATGTCTCTGTCTTCAAGTAAAAATCCGTTATCTGGCTCATTTTTTAACCCTAATAAATAGTCTTTGTCAATTCTAACTTTATATTTTCTAATAACTCTTTCACTTGAAACATTTAATTCAGGTCTATTAACAATTAATTCGTCTTGATCAGAGCTTATTTCAAATCCCCCTGCAAGTAGCAAAAGGTCTTCTACGTACATATTTTCTTCCAAAGCGTATAAATTTGGATTTTTGACATATCCAAACATTCCAACTGTTTTATCGATATTTTCTGTTGTTGCAGTACTATATAATAAAACTTTATCTCTTGGATATAATAGGGTAGATTTTAATTCTTTTTGATTATTAAATTCAAATCTTAAGGTGTTAAACTCACCTGTTTCATTATTAAATCTTTTAATATCAATTCTAGATTTTAGTAAATTTGCAAGAAACTCAGGGTTATTAATTTGAGATGCATTGAAAATAAGATCATAAACACTTAGATTTTCTTTCCAATTTGTAGTAAAACTTTCAATACCATACCCAGAAATAGATACAGATTTAGTACCTTCAACTCTTTCGTTACTGTAAACCTGGACTTGATCCATATCGTTTAATGAAACATAAACATTAGAGTTTAAAATCTCGTTCAAATTATAGGAATTGCTAACTGTTATACCATTTACAATACTAGTAACATCAACTCTTTCATAATAAACATCAGGTAAAACACCTTTTGCAGCATCCATTATTAATGATTTTAAATTATTATAGGTTCCGAGAGAATACATGCCAGGTTCTACAACATGACCTGAAACCGTAACTTGATTTAATTCAATATCTAAAATCGGAAAAAATGTAATCTTATCTCCGTCAGATAGAATGACTTTTTCCCCAGAAACTTTAGCATCTTGGTAATTAAAGGTTATTAATTCTCTGTCTGCAATTACATCCTTAGTTCTTTTATTAGCCGGGGTAATTCTACTGATATTTACTTTTGTTGTTTGTGCAGTAACTGGTAAGCCACCAGAGTATTTTAATAACTCTTCAAGCCCTTCATTCTCTTTTAGTTCAAAAAATGCATTATTATAAACTTCACCTTGTAAAAGAAATCTATTTTTTCTTGTATCCACAAAAACAATATCATTGTTCGTCAATCTAACATCTTCTTTTAGTTGACCTTTTGTTATATAATCATAAAGATCAATTGTTTTGTAATGTTTATTATTTCTGTAAATCCTTATTTCTCTTAAAGTTCCGCTTCTTTTTACTCCACCTGCAGCATAAAGTGCTGATAATGCAGAGCCTGAAGTATTTAAAATATGTGGACCTGGTGCATTAACTTGACCTAATACTACAACCTTTACAGGTCTAAGCTGTGTTAAGGAAACATCCATAAAGGTTTTTTGTGGTGTACTAACTAATCCGGAAAGAAACTTACCTAAAAATACATTTAATCTTGATTTCAATGTTTTAAATGAATTTCCAGAGGCGAAAAAGAGTCCATAACCTCTAATATTTATGTTACCGTTTCTGTCTACTTTTACATTTTGCTCAAAAGAATTATCTCCATAGGCTATAATCCTCAGTTCATCACCAGGTGCAATAAGGTATCCTTCATCAATATTTCCTAGCAAATACTCTTTATCC
>MDTG01270251.1_pt1 | contig 32698 bp, 36 predicted proteins | sample 811421 | NCBI WGS metagenome assembly MDTG01 (sample SAMN05326645, study PRJNA326480) | marine metagenome | isolation source: seawater | place: Pacific Ocean: South East | collected 2011
ATTTTTAACTTTTATTTTTGCCATAAAATATTGATTGATAAACTGTAATTTTTATACATATTAAGAAAAATTTAGCAAACTTAAAATTATGTTTAATACAATTTTTCCAAAGATACACAAAGAAGGGTATAAATTCCTAGCTATTTCAGTTTTAATAACTTTTTTAGCTCTTATCTTTTCAACGACTTTGGGATTAATTTTAATTGTAATATCAATATGGGTATATTATTTCTTTCGAGATCCAGATCGTTTTTCAATTGAAGACGACTCATATCTAGTAAGTCCAGCGGACGGATTAATAACTGACATATCGGAGAGATCAGGGCCAGAAGAACTAAGATTAGAAAATACAACTTATACAAAAGTAAGTATATTTATGAATATATTTAATTGTCACGTAAACAGAATTCCATTATCGGGAAAAATTGAAGAAATTTACTATAAACCTGGAAAGTTTTTAAACGCATCACTAGATAAGGCAAGCGAGGAAAACGAGAGAAATTATTTTAAGATAAAATCTACAAAAGATAATGAAGAGATTATAATTGTTCAAATCGCAGGTTTAATTGCTAGAAGAATTGTATGTGAAGTAGAACAAGGACAAGAACTAAAGCAAGGTGACAGAGTAGGAATGATTAGATTTGGAAGTAGGGTAGATTTATATTTCAAGAATAAAAAAGTATTAGCTAAATTAGGTCAGAATGTAACTGCTGGTGAAAGCTTAATAGCATCTTAATAATGGATCAAAACAAAAAATTTAAATTAGTTTCTTCAAAAAAAACAAGATATCTTCTACCAAATATACTTACGTTAGGCGGAGTTTGTCTTGGAATAAGCTCTATAAAATTTTCAATTGACGGAAATTATAGTTTAGCTGTTACATTAATTTTACTAGCATCAATATTAGATGCATTGGATGGTAGAATCGCTAGATTAATTAAAGGGACTTCTGAATTTGGCAAAGAGCTAGACTCGCTTACAGATTTTGTGAGCTTTGGTATTGCACCAGTTTTTATTTTGTATTTTTGGGAATTAAATAATTACGGTAAATTAGGTTGGGCTATTTCATTGATTTATTCTATTTGTTGTGTTTTAAGATTAGCAAGATTTAATCTTACAAAAATTGATAATCAGCAAATTTGGAAAAATAATTTTTTTGAAGGGATACCTTCACCAGCAGGAGGAATTTTGATTCTAATGCCATTAATTTATGAGTTAAGCGATCTAAGTTTAGAAATAGACGTAAGAGTTATCACGCCCTATTTTACTATTTTAATTGCTCTACTTCTTGTAAGTAAATTACCAACGCCTTCATTGAAAAAAATATCAATTTCACCGAAAACTACAATTTTTCTACTTTTAACTGTAGGAATGATTTTTATTGCCTTACTGTTTTATACTTTTGAAACACTTTTAATTTTTAGTGTCATTTATTTGTTATCTATACCTTTTAGTTATTATATTTTTAAAAAGCAACAAAAGAAATATTCACAAAAAATATCTGATGAAGATCATGAAGATATTTTGTAATGAAAAAGTCAAAAAAGAAAAAAAAAAGTAATTCTTGGAAAATTAAACAACACAGAGATCAATTTTTCAAAAAATCAAAAACTTTAGGGTATAGATCTAGAGCTTCTTTTAAGTTAATCGAATTAAACGAGAAATTTAAATTTTTAAAAAAAAATACTACACTTTTAGACTTAGGTTCTTCCCCAGGAGGCTGGTCTCAGGTAGTAGCCAAAAAAATAACAAGTGGGAAAATATTGTCGATCGACATTAAAGACATGGAACCTATTAAAAACGTAAAATTTATCAAACGTGATATTTTTGAAGATAGTACAAAAGAGATAATTAAATCCTTTTTTAATAATAAATTAGATGTAATTATTTCAGATATGGCTGCAGATACTACAGGTAATAAGTCTCTTGATTCCATTAGAACAAATCAACTTTGTTCAGAAGTACTAGATTTATCATCAAAAATACTTAAACCTAAAGGTGTGTTTGTGTCTAAGTTATTTATGGGAGATGATTTTTTAGAAGTGAAATATTTGGCTAAATCTTTATTTGAAAAGGTGAGTTTTTTTAAACCAGACTCTAGCAGAAATGAGTCTAAAGAGACTTATTTACACTGTAAGGTTTTAAAGACTTTATAAATTTTAAATATTGTTTATAAGAATATATGGGTACAATAAAAGAATGTTTAACCTTTGATGACGTTTTATTAATTCCTCAATACTCTGGTGTTTTGCCATCTGAAACCGATATTTCCTTAAATTTAACAAAAAAAATTCATCTTAAAGTTCCTTTTTTGTCATCAGCTATGGATACTGTTACAGAGGCTAAAATGGCAATTGCGATGGCTTCAGCTGGAGGGATTGGAGTAGTTCATCGTAACTTAAACATAAAAGATCAAGTAAAAGAAATTACAAAAGTAAAGAGCCGTAAGCATGTTGTGGGAGCTGCTGTTGGAACAAATAAAGAAGATTTAGAGAGAGCAAAAGCATTAATTGATAATGGATGTGATTTGATTGTGGTTGATACAGCACATGGTCATAGTGAAAAAGTATTAAAAATATTAACAAAGCTAAAAAAAATTGAAAAAAAAATTCCTATATGTGTTGGAAATATAGCTACTGGCGAAGCAGCAAAAAGATTATATAATTCTGGAGCAGATATCATTAAAGTAGGTATTGGACCTGGCTCAATTTGTACAACTAGAATGGTTGCCGGGATTGGGGTTCCGCAGATTTCTGCAATTTTAGAAGTCAAGCAAGCTTTAAAAAAAAAAAAAATTAAAATCATTTCAGATGGTGGAATTAAATTCTCGGGAGATATAGCGAAAGCTTTAGCGGCAGGAGCAGATGCAATTATGATGGGGTCAATTTTTGCGGGCACAGATGAAAGTCCTGGCAAAAAATTTAAAATTAAAGGAAAAATTTATAAGCAATACAGAGGTATGGGATCTATTGGAGCAATGTCATCAGGATCAGCAAATAGATATTTTCAAAAAAAATTTAAGGATAAATCAAAATTCGTTCCAGAGGGTGTAGAAGGTAGAGTGGAGTATAAAGGAAACATCTCAAAAATTATTTATCAATTACAAGGTGGTCTTCGTTCCTCTATGGGATATATTGGTGCTAAAAATTTAGAACAAATATCTAAAAATGCCAAATTTATTAAAATTACAAAAGCCGGATTTTATGAAAGTATGGTACATAGTGTTGAAATGACAGAAAAAAGAATTAATTTTAAATTATGAAATCCAAAATATTTTACGCAGTCATAGCGTGTATTATTTTACCAAACATTTTAATGGCTAATACACAATATTTTGAGGATGGTTTAAATTTATATAAAGATAAAAAATTCAAACAAGCGAAATTTAAATTCGAACAAGATATTCTATATAACCCTAAAAATGAGATGTCATACCTATATTTATCAAAAATATTTAATAACTTAGAAAATAAAACTTTAGAAGAACAAAACTTAAATACAGTTATTTTATTAAATCCCAAAAATGAAGAAGCGATATATAATTTGGCTAAATTAAAACTTGATAGTTCGGATTATAAACAAAGCAAAGAACTTAATGAGAGATTAATAAGTTTATGTAGAAAACTTTGTGATCAAAGTCAAAAATTAAAAATAGAAATTGAAAATTTATCCAAAAAATAAATGCAATTTCACAAAATTAAGGAAAGCATATTAATTGTTGATTTTGGATCTCAAGTTACCAAACTTATTGCCAGAAGAATAAGAGATCTTGGAGTTTTTTCAGAAATAGTTACACCAAAAGAAGTTAAAGATATTAATAATTACGACAGGTTTAAAGGTATAATCCTTTCTGGAGGCCCTTCAACAGTAACTCAAAAAAAATTTCAAAGTGTTCCAAAATTTATTTTTTCAAAAAAAATTCCAATACTAGGTATATGTTATGGATTACAATTAATTGCTAAACTGTTTGGTGGCAAGATAAAAGCTACAAAAAAAAGGAGAGAATTCGGAAGAGCAACATTATTTAGAAAAAAAAAATCTCTTTTGACAAAAAATTTTTTTAAATCTAATAAAAGTGTTTGGATGAGCCATGAAGATGCGGTAGTAAAATTACCAAAAAATTTCGTGGTTACAGCATTCACAAAAGATTCTAAATTAACAATAATTGAAAATGAAAATAAAAAAATTTACGGTGTTCAATTTCACCCTGAAGTTACACATACTAATAATGGTAAACAAATATTTAAAAATTTTTTGTTCTCAATCTGTAAAATTAAAAAGAGATGGAGCGTAATTTCGCAGAAAAAAAATTTGATACAACTTATAAAAAAAAAAGTAGGAAAACATAAGGTAATTTGTGCTCTATCTGGCGGTGTAGACAGTAGTGTAGTTGCGCTACTCATCAATCAAGCAATAAAAAAAAATTTAATTTGCATTATGGTTGATACAGGTCTTATGAGAAAAAATGAATTTAAATATACCTATAAAATTTTCAAAAATAATTATAAATTAAATTTAAGATTGATAAATGCCTCACAATTATTTATCAAAAAATTAAAAAATGTTAATGACCCTGAAAAAAAAAGGAAAATTATCGGATCGCTATTCATAAAAATATTCGAGAAAGAGTCAAAAAAATATAAAAATGTTAAGTTTCTAGCGCAAGGAACTCTTTACCCTGATATAATTGAAAGTAAGTCAGCAACTGGCAGTAAAACTTCAAAAATTAAATCTCACCACAATGTAGGCGGACTTCCAAAAAAAATGAATCTAGAATTAATAGAGCCGTTAAAAGATTTATTTAAAGATGAGGTAAGAGTTTTAGGAAATTCTTTAGGTCTTTTAAAAAATATTTGCTATAGACACCCTTTTCCTGGTCCAGGACTAGGTATAAGAATAATAGGTAGTGTTACTTCAGAGAAAATTAAAATTCTTCAGGAAGCTGATCATATTTTTATAAATGAATTAATTAAAAATGGACTTTATGATAAAATCTGGCAAGCTTATGCTGCTCTTTTACCCGTTAAAACTGTTGGAGTTATGGGTGATTCAAGAACTTACGAATACACTTGTTTATTAAGAGCTGTAGTATCCGAGGATGGAATGTCTGCAGATTACTTTAGTTTTCCAAAGAGTTTTTTAGATAAAATATCTAATAAAATAATTAATAATGTTAAAGGTATAAACCGAGTTGTTTATGATATAAGTTCAAAACCACCAAGTACAATAGAACTAGAATAAATTTTTAAAATGCAAAAAAAAATTAAAAAGATTGTCCTTAAAAAAAATAAGTCAAAAATTGTTAGTCTGACAGCCTATTCTAAAAATATTTCTAAAATATTAGATAAATATTGCGACATTGTTTTGGTAGGCGACTCCATGGCTAATGTTCTCTATGGTTTTCAAAATACACATCAAATTGATATAAAAAATATAATTCAACACTCAATTAGTGTTAGAAAAGGTGTAAGAAAATCGTTGTTAGTTGTTGATATGCCTAAAGGAACTTATAGTGATAAGCAAAAGGCTAAAAAAAATGCAAAATTGATTATGCGTTTATCTAAATGCGATGCAGTGAAATTGGAGAGCAATAATAAAAATTTTACTATTATTAAGGAACTGGTTAAAGCTAAAATTCCTGTAATGGGTCATATAGGTTATACACCGCAATTTAAAAAAAGATTTAAAATTGAAGGAAATACTGAAAAGGAAATCGAAAGCCTATTAAAAGAAGCCAAACTTATTGAGAAAGCTGGTGCCTTTTCAATTATATTAGAATGTATTGCCCCAAAAGCATCCAAAATAATTACAAGGAATTTAAAAATACCGACTATTGGAATAGGATCATCTTTGCACTGCGACGGACAAATACTGGTTACTGACGACATGTTAGGTATTAGTGGTTTTTACCCTAAATTTGTAAAAAAATATGCCTCTCTAAATAGAATAATTGAAAAAGCTGTAAAAAAATATACTAGAGATGTAAAACTTAGTAAATTTCCAAGCAAAAAAAATTTTTTAAATGGATCAGCAAATAGATAATAAGGTTGAATTAAAAGTAAGATTAGCAAATTTCTTTAAGCATAACAAAAAAAAATTTATTTTTTTAATAAGTTTTTTATTAATTTTTATTTTTTTAATTTTTTTATATAATAATCATAAAGAGAAAAAAAATATTGAAATTTCCGAACAATTTATCAATGCTGGACTTCTTTTATCATCTCAAGAGTACGAGGAGTCAAAAAAAATTTTTGAAAGAATCATATTTAGTGAAAATAAATTTTATTCAAAATTAGCATTGAACACAATTATCGAGAAAAAGTTAGAAAAGAATAATCAGAAAATATTAGAGTATTTTAAAATTATTGAAAATTTAAATTACTCTCAAGATCAAAAGGATTTGATTTTGCTTAAAAAGGCTTTATTTTTGATAAATATTAAAAAGTCCGATGAAGGAAAAAAAATTTTAAAAAAATTAATTGAATCTAATTCAAAAGTTAAAACGTTAGCGGAAGAAGTTATACAAAATTGAAATTTATTTTAAAATGAATTTTTTGTATATCATAATTTTATTTCTTATACTTCCCCATTGTTCTTTTGACAATAAGTCAGGAATTTGGAAAAATGAAAATAGAGTTGAAAAGGAAGAAAATATTTTCAAAGAATTTAAAAAATTATCAGTAGAAACAGAAATCTTTGACAAAATAATACCAATAAACAATAATTTTAAATTTCAACTATCGAAAAGTACCAAAATTAAAGAATGGAAAGATACTTATTACAATTATTCAAACAACTATATTAATTTTAATTATGAAGGATTAAATAAAATAAATTTTAAAAGTAAAAAATTATCAAAATCGAAAATTAATAGTTATAAACTATTTGAAAAAAATAATATGATTTTAAGTGATCAAAAAGGAAATCTGATTATTTTTTCGGTTAATGAAAAGAAAATAATAAATAAATTTAACTTTTATAAAAATAAATACAAAAAAATTAGTATAAAAATCAATTTTGCAGTAGATAATAATATAATTTATTCCTCAGACAATCTAGGCTATCTGTATGCTTTTGATTATAAAAAAAATAAAATTTTATGGGCGAAAAATTATAAGATTCCTTTTCGATCTAATTTAAAAATAATTGGCTCAAAATTAATTGCTGCAAATCAAAATAATAATTTATTTTTATTTGACAAATTTACAGGTGATACTATTAAACTAATTCCTACAGAAGAAACAATAATTAAAAATCAATTTATAAATAATTTATCCTTAAGCAAAGAAAATTTATTTTTTTTAAATACATATGGCTCTCTATATTCAATTAATTTAGAAAATTTAAGAATAAATTGGGTTATAAATTTAAATAGATCCTTAGATTTAAATACAAATAATTTATTTTTTGGAAATAAAATAGTACATCATAAAGATAAAATTGTTATTTCAGCTAATGAAGTTACTTATGTATTAGATGAACAAACTGGCAGAGTTTTATTAAGTGAGAATTTTAAATCAATATTAAAGCCTATAATTATAGATAATTATTTATTTTTAATAACAGAAAACAATTTATTAATTTCAATTAATTTAGCTGATAACAAAATTATTTACTCATATGATATTAATAAAAAAATTTCTGATTTCTTAAATATTAAAAAAAGACAAGTAAATTTTAAAAGTTTTTCTATTTTAAATAATAAAATTTTTATATTTCTTAAAAATTCTTATTTGCTGATCTTTGATATAAATGGTGAACTGGAAGAAGTTCGTAAGCTTCCTGTTAAATTAAATACGTATCCAATATTTGTTGAGAGTAAAATATCATTTATTAGTAACAAAAATAAATTGATTATAATTAATTAATTGTTTGATTTACCACTAAGTAAAGATAATTGTTTTATCCTTAATCCCTCTAAATTATCAACAGGTTTGACAGGATAATCCCCGGTAAAATAATGATCACTAAATTGAGGATAATTTAAATTTCTTCCTCCATCTGTTAAAGCCTTATACAAACCATCTAAACTCAGAAATTTTAAACTTTTAGCCTTTATATGTAGGCACATTTCCTTAATATTTTTTTCATGAGCAAGCAATTCATCTTTTGTAGGCATATCAACTCCATAGAAATCGGGATATTTAATTTCAGGACATGCTATACGCACGTGCACTTCTTTAGCGCCCGCTTCATAAAGCATTTTTACTATTTTGCTACATGTTGTCCCTCTTACTAATGAGTCATCAATCAGTATAATTGATTTATCCTTTACCATAGTTTTTGTGGGACTTAATTTTAGTTTTACCCCCAAACTACGTATATTTTGAGTAGGTTCAATGAATGTTCGACCAACATAATGATTTCTTATTAAACCTAATTCAAATTTCTTTTTTGATTGTTCAGCAAAGCCTAAAGCTGCCGGCACTCCTGAGTCTGGCACAGGAACAACAAAGTCAGCTTTTAAGTCAGTTTCTTTTGCTAATTCTATGCCTAAATTTTTTCTATACTCATAAGCACATTTGCCATTGATTAAACTATCAGGTCTAGCAAAATATATATATTCAAATACACATGGCCTAGCTTTTTGTTTTGGAAAGGGTTTGATACTTTTTAAAATATTTTTTTCAATAAATACTATCTCTCCATTTTCAACTTCTCTAATAAAAGATGCACCGACTATATCAAGAGCGCAAGTTTCTGAGGCTAGAATGTATGAGTTTTTAAGTTTACCAATAACCAAAGGTCTGATACCAAAAGGATCTCTAACACCAACTAATTTTTTGTTTGTCATTAAAACTAGTGAATAACCCCCTTGAATTTGAAAAAGTGCATCAATCAATTTATCTAAAAATTTTTCTCTTTTTGATTTTGCTATTAATTGTACAATAGTTTCAGTATCTGTTGTTGTTCTAAAAATTGCACCGTCTTTGACCAAGGCTTCCCTTAAAAGTAAGGCATTAGTTAAATTGCCATTATGAGCCACGCTTAAGCCTCCAATATGAAGATCAGCAAAAAAAGGCTGAATATTTCTTAGTGAGGTTCCACCAGTTGTGGAATAACGATTATGCCCGATAGCAAATTTTCCCGGAAGTTTTTTTAAAGTCTCTGGATCAGTAAAGTGGTCCCCAACTAAACCTTGCCTTTTTTCTGAATGATAATTTTTTCCGTCGAATGAGACTATTCCACAGCCTTCTTGACCTCTATGTTGTAAGGCATGTAAGCCAAGAGCAACTAAAGCAGAAGCATCTGTATGATCAGAAACACCAAAAATACCACATTCCTCTTTTAATTTATCAGAATCAAATTTTTTCAATTTTTTCCTTCGTGTCCATGAAGTCTTCATTTGATGGAAACTCTTCAATTAATATTTTACTTCCGTTTTCAATTAAATTAAATGAAATTGCATTCTCTGCAGATATACCCCAATTTTGGTAAGGATAAAACCAATTTAAAATCGAAAATATACACACAGATACGACATAACCCTTAAAAAATCCGAATAGTAAACCGAAGGTTTTATCTATAGAGCCAACACCTGTCCAAGTCACTGCTCTACCAAGAGCTTTACCGACTACGATAGTAATGAATAAAGTAAAAATAAAAATAATTATACCTAGACCAACATTATTTACAAATTCAGACTCAATATATTCACTTACTGAAGGTTGAACTTTCGGAACTAAAATTATTGTTACTATTGTTGAAATGATCCATTTCATAAAAGAAATTAAACTCAAAGAAAAACCATTTAAGAAACATTGAAAAACACAATATAAAAAAATTATAAAAACTATCAAATCAAATAAATTCAAATTAGTAAATATATTCAAAAAATTTTCCATCATTTAAATTTGTTTTTCATTTCCGAAAGGCTTAAAGATTAACAATAGTTTCGGAAGTAAAGTTAGGACCGAAATCATAGCTAATAACATTGCTATACCTGTAAAAACACCAAAATAAATAGTAGGTATAAAATTTGATAAAACGAGAATAGAAAAACCAAAAACGATTGTAATAGAAGTATTGAGTATAGCAATTCCTACAGTTTTGTGACATCTATCTAATGTTCTATTATAATCATTTATTTTTTTGAACTCTTCTTTAAAACGGTAAATATAATGAATGCTATTATCGACAGCAATTCCAATGGTAATAGCTGCTATTGTTATAGTCATCATATCCAAAGGTATTTCCATTAAACCAATGATGCCAAGAATAAAGAATGCCGCTAAAAAATTTGGCACAATTCCTATGAGAGATAAAGAGATATTTCTAAATAAAATAAAAAACATTATAAAAATTCCCATCATCACTATACCAAGAGTTAAAATTTGTGACTTAAATAAACTTTGTAATAAATTATTAAATAAAATTAATACACCAGCTAATCTATATTCATCTTTTTTAAAACCTAATTTTATATTTAGGTCATTATCAATTTTTTTATTAAATCATCTCTTCGTAAATTTTCTAAAGAGTCCTTTATCCTTACACTCAATCTTGCCTCGTCTTCATCAACAGAAATATAAGGGGATATAATTTCTCTCTTAATTTCTTCTGGAATTTTACTATATAAAACTGCTATTTCTAAACTTTGTAGCTCTTTTTTATTCAAATCCTCTGCTACTCTCAAAATTGAACCAAAAGAAAGTACTTTTCCAATTTCTGGCAAAGAGTCTAAATAATCATGGACAATTAAAATCTTATCCATTTTATCTCTTGTGAACCAGTATTTAGCTTTATCCTCTTTGTTTTCAACATCGTCATCCCATTCAGAAAACTCATCATCTGTTTCAATTTTCTTTGAAGGAAATTTTAAAATTATATTCAGGGGCGTTGTACCTCCAAGTTCTTCGTCAATTTTTTTCATCCCTTTATAAATTTCAGTTTCTTTATTGAAATAATTTATAAAACTATTCTCAACTTCTAGTTTTGCTATTCCTATAACACTTGCCAAAATAATTAAAAATGTTGTTGAAAATATAATAAAATTATTTTTCTTAGCTATTGATCCAAAAAAAGATGTTATAAAAGATTTTTCAGTATCTTTAACATCAATCTCATTTTCATTTGAAAAAATATTTATTACTGAAGGCAATAATAAAAAAGTAATCATTAATGAAACAATTAAACCTAAAGTCATCATCCATCCAAAATCTATGATAGGTTTTATTCCACTAAAAATTAAAGACAAGAAAGCACAAATAGTTGTTAAAACAGTATAGAGAATTGGCAACATCATTTTTTTTGTTGCTTCTATCACGGCTTTTTGTTTTGGTATATTTGGAAACTCTTTTCTTAGCTGTAAATATCTAACTGTTACATGAATGTTCATAGCCATATTTAGTATAAGCATTAATGCAATAAAATTTGATGAGATAACGGTTACCTTCCAACCTATAAAACCTAATAAGCCAATCATTATTACTACAGATGTTGCACATCCTAGTAAAGGCATTATTACCCATTTAATATTTCGAAAAATAAACCATAGGGTGAAAATAATAAATATAAAAACACCTATTCCGAAAACTACGATATCACTTTTAATGAAACTCATCATATCATCAGCTATCATTGGTATCCCTCCAAGATGAATTTTTGCATTCTCTCCGTATTTATTTATTACATCTCTAATTTCTGCAATATTTTGATTATTTCTTAAATTATAAAGATTTTTGTAATCCTCGTATTCTTTGAGAAATTTCTTGTAATTTTTCTTCTCATCTTTCGTAAAGCCAACTTCTTCAGATTGAATAAAATATTTATCTTTTATTTTTACGTATTCCGCTAATCTTTTGTCTTTCTTTAAATAAACTACAATTCCTGAGGTTTTACCGTCTTCACTTATTACATAGTTTTTATAAATCGGACTATTGATAATTTCTTCAAAAGCTCTTTTTTTATCAATTTCGGGATAAGCTAAAGTTTTATAATTTTTCAATCTATCCATAAGGCCTTCATCCGTACTCTTTAATAAAGGAACATCTATTATTGTAATTACACTATCTACCCAAGTTAATTTTTCAATTTTGGATTTTAATAATTGTAAATTAAGTATGGTTTCTTTTTCTGTAAAGCTTGAAACTGGAGTATATGTAAGAACTAAAAAATCTTTAGATCCATACCTAGAGTTTACTTCTCTTAAATATTTTAAATCTTTGTCACCCTCGAGAAGCAACGCATCTGAAGAAGCGTCTAAATTAAAGTTTTTAGCGTGGTAAAAAGAGAAAATTACTATTGATGCTAAAATTAAGAGAGTTATTCTTGAAAAATCTATTACTAGTTTTTTATAAATATAAAACCACATTAGAATATTAAAGATATATCTTAATTAATTTATAACTAAAGAAAAATTCTTTCTAATTTTTGGTCAAATCTTTGAATTTTGTGTAAATCCCTTCAAACTCTACTTTGACCGTACCAGTTGGACCATGCCTTTGTTTACCAAGAATAATATCTGCTAGTCCGTTGACATCATTCATCTTTGATTGCCATTCAGCATGTTCGATAGAGCCAAGTTTTGGTTGTTTTCTCTCTAGATAGTAAGCCTCTCTATAAACAAACATAACAACATCAGCATCCTGCTCTATTGAACCCGATTCCCTAAGATCAGCTAGTTGAGGTTGCTTGTCATCTCTCTGTTCTACAGCTCTAGACAATTGTGATAGAGCTAAAACAGGTACAGAAAGCTCTTTTGCTAAAGCTTTTAATCCTTGAGTAATTTCTGAAATTTCTTGAACTCTACCATCATTCTTGTTCGAGCTGGATCTCATTAGTTGAATATAATCAACAACAATAAGACTTAATCCAAAAAGTCTTTTAATTCGCCTTGCTCTATTACTCAAAGTTGCGATAGTTATCGCTGGGGTTTCATCTATATATAATGGTAGATTATAAATATTTCTTGAGGTTTCGATGTACCTATTTATTTCTTCTTCTGTAACTTTCCCTCTTCTAATGTCATCAGATCTAATTTTTGCCTGTTCAGATAAAATCCGCGTAGACAACTGCTCAGAAGACATTTCTAATGAAAAGAAAGCAACAGATGATTTTTCCTCTCTATTTAAAATATTTTGCGCTGCATTGAATGCAATATTTGTAGCTAAAGCAGTTTTTCCCATTGAAGGTCTACCCGCAACAATGATTAAATCTGATTTATGTAAACCTCCAAGTTTTTCATCAAGATCAGTTAAACCTGTGGGTACGCCAACTATACCTTGGTCACTTTGCATAGCCATTGTTGCCATTTCAATTGTCTGATCTAAAGCTTGATTAAATTTGTGAAAAGATTGAGAAAAACTTCCTCTTTCTGCTAAATCAAAGAGAGATTTTTCGGTGCTTTCAATAATATTTTCTGCGTTTTGCTCTTGAGAGTTAGCATTTAAAGTATCAGAGGATAATTTATCTGAAATTAAAACAAGCTCTCTTCTTAAATACATCTCATGAATTATCTTTGCGTAATCTAAGGCTTGTTTAGCTGAACCAGAAAATCTTGTAAGCTTTACCAAATATTCTGTTCCTCCAACTTCATTAAGCATATTATCTTTTTCAAAAAAATTTTTTAAAGTAATTGGATTAGCTATCATTCCCTTGTTATTTAAACTTTCAATCACCTCATAAATTTTAACGTGAGCCGGATCAAAAAAAATTGAAGGATTTATAATCGATGAAATTTCATCAATTATATCATTATTGACAAGAATGGAGCCTATCAAAGCTTGTTCCGCCTCAAGATTTGAGGGGATTTTGTTTGAAATATTTTTTTGATTTATTTTTAGTTCTTCCACAAATTAATAATAAATTTATTGATAATTTATAAAAGCAAAAAGTTACGCACTTTTTCCTAAAGCCTGTGGAAAAGTTAAGCAGACTTAATTTTGTCAATTTTTACTAAAACGCTAGCTGAAACGTCTGGATGTAAACGAATATCTATTTTATATGAACCTATTTTGTTAAGCTCATTTTTTAAAATTATTTGGGATGGCTTTACATCAGTTTTAAAATTTTCATTTAACAAATTAGAAATTTCTTTAGGCTTAATTGAACCATACATTTCACCGTTTTCTTTACTCTCTTTATTGAAAGTTACATTTTTATTGTTTATAGATTTAGCAATTTTTTCGTAATGATTTTTAATTTCGATATTTTTCTTATTTAGCTCCGCTTTTTTTTTGTTAACAAATTCTAAGTTTTCTTTATTAAACCTTAACGCTTTGCCAGTTCTTAAGAGAAAGTTTCTCCCATAACCGTTTTTAACCTTAACTTTATCTCCAATATTTCCTAGATTTAAAATATTTTCGAGAAGTATAATTTCCATAACTATTATATTAATCCTAAGATTTTTGCTTTTTTAATTTCTTTTGTTAAGATTCTTTGTTTGTTTAAGGAAACAGAAGAAATTTTAGATGAAATAATTTTTCTATTTTCTGATATATATTTTTTAAGTAGACTAATGTTTTTATAATCAATTTTAGGAGCGTTTTTGAGAGACAAAGGACATTTTCTCGAAAACATTGAGTCGCTTTTTTGGAAGAGACTTAGTTTGTTTAAAGAATTATCTGATCTTTTTTTAAATTTTTTGTTATTTCTTTTCATTTTTGAAATACTCACTTTTTAGATCTAATTGTTTGTATTTAACTATTAAGTTTCTAATAATTAAATTATCTACTTTGATTTTTTTATTTATTTCATTGAGGGTTTGTCCATTACCTTCAAATTTATAATGAATATAAAATCCTTTTTTATAATTATTGATTTTCTTTGATAAGTTTAAAAGTCCCCATTCCTCTATCTTTACAACCTTGCCTGCATTTTGATTAATAATTTCGTTATATTTATCTCTAATTTTTTTTATTTCAGTTGAGGGAAGATCTTGTTTTGCAATTATTGTATTTTCGTAAAAGGCCATAAATATTAAGTTGTTAATTAGCGTGCTTTAAAGTAAACATTTTGAAGTGTTTTATACTATAAAGAATATTTATATCAACAAGAAATATTAGGAAATCTAGTCTTTAAATTTATGAATGCTATTATATTTCCAGGCCAAGGTTCACAGGTTGTAGGAATGGGGCAAGAATTTTACAAAAATTTTGGAATTGCAAAACAATTATTTCAAGAGGCAGACGAAAAACTTAATTTTAAAATATCGAAACTAATTTTAGAGGGCCCTGAAAGTGAATTAAAATTAACTCAAAATACTCAACCAGCAATTTTAACGACAAGTTACGTAATTTTTTCTGTAATGAAAAAAGAATTTAATTTTAATTTTGAAAATTCCAAATACTTTGCAGGGCATTCATTAGGTGAATACAGCGCTTTAGTAAGTGCCCAGGCTTTGAAGTTCGAAGATGCTGTTAAATTAGTTTTTGAAAGAGGCAAAGCAATGCAAGAAGCGGTCCCGATAGGCAAAGGTGGTATGCTCGCAGTAATTGGTTTGAAGATTGAAGAAATAAAAAAATTTATTGAGAAAATTTCTTCAGATGGTGTTTGTGAGATTGCTAATGATAACTCTGAAGGTCAAACAATAGTAAGCGGTAATACAAATAGTATAGAAAATCTAAAAGATATTTTGATTAAAAATAAAAAGAGAGCTATACCACTAAGTGTGAGCGCACCTTTTCATTGTTCATTAATGAAATCAGCTGCAACAAATATGCAAGACAAAATAAATTCAACAAATTTTAGTAGACCAAAACATGAAATAATTTCAAATGTAACTTCTTCTCCAGTAAGTGATCCAGAAACCATAAAAGATTTATTGATTAAGCAAATTTATTCGTCAGTAAAATGGAGGGAAAGTATTATTTATATGTCTAAAAATAATATTTCAAATTTTTTTGAAATTGGACCAGGAAAAGTATTGACTGGAATGATAAAAAGGACTTTAAAAAACACTAATTGCTTTAGTATCAATTCAATTAATGATATTAAAAATATTCCAAATGAATTTAAAAAATAAAAAAGTTTTAATTACTGGTGCTACTGGAGGTATAGGCTACAGTTTAGTAAAAAAATTTGTAGATAACGGTTCAATAGTGCTTGGCAGTGGTACCAATGAAGAGAAACTTGAAAAATTAAAAAATGAATTTAAAATTAAAACACTTAAATTCAAATTAGACGAACATTCGAAAATAGAGTCTTTTATTGACAATGTAGCGAAAGAACTAGGAGGTCTAGATATTTTAGTAAACAACGCTGGTGTTACTATGGATAATTTATCGATAAGACTTTCAGAGGAAAATTGGAAAAGAGTTTTAGATATAAACCTAACTTCATCATTTCTTATGTGTAAAAATTCAATTAAGAAAATGCTAAAAAACAAGTCTGGAAAAATTATTAATATTACCTCAATAGTTGGTCATACAGGAAATTTAGGGCAAGCCAATTACTCAGCATCTAAAGCAGGTATTGTTGCATTCTCTAAAACATTGGCCATAGAATACGCAAAGAAAAATATAAATATAAATTGTGTTTCACCTGGCTTTATTAAAACTGAGATGACAGATAAAATAAATGAAGAATTTAAAAAAATTCTTATTAGTAAGATACCTTCAGGAAGTCTAGGATCTGGGGAAGATGTAGCTAACTGTGTAGCATTTTTAGCATCTGACATGTCAAAATATATTAATGGAGAAACGATACATGTTAACGGTGGAATGTATATGTCTTGACAATTCTTTTTAAATATCTATTAAGAAAATAAAACAAACTTATAAAGGAAAAATATGTCTGATGACGTTAAAAGCAAAGTTAAAAAAATAGTTGCCGATCACCTAGGGATAGAAGAAGAAAAAGTTACAGATGAGGCTAGCTTTATAGATGATCTTGGAGCTGATAGTTTAGATACTGTAGAACTAGTAATGGCCTTCGAAGAAGAATTTGGATCTGAAATTTCTGATAGTGAAGCCGAAAAAATTCTAACAGTTGGTGATGCAGTTAAATTTATTGAGAGTAAATCTAGTCAATAATATTTCTAATTATTAAATGTTACATGATAAGAAAAATATCATGGTGATTTTATCCTCTCCATCAGGAGTGGGTAAAACTACGATTACAAAAAAAATTCAGCAAAAATATAATACATTCAAAATATCTGTCTCTCATACAACCAGAAAGCCCCGTTTAAATGAAGTCGATGGTGTTGATTATTTCTTTGTATCATTTGAAAGATTTAAGGAAATGATAAATAAAAATAAATTTTATGAGCATGCAGAAATTTTTGGTAACTATTATGGCACCTCTAGAGATATGGTTGATAAAACTTTAGAAAAAAATGACATTATTTTTGATATCGATTGGCAGGGAACAAAACAATTATCTGCTTTTAAAAATTTAAATTTAATAAAAATCTTTCTAATAACTTTAAATAAAGATGATTTAAAAGACAGGTTGCTTAAAAGAAATCAAGACTCTCCCGATCAGCTTAAAAAAAGGCTTAAAGCATTTGATAGTGATACAAAACACTGGAAAGATTACGATTATGTAGTAATAAATAAAAATTTAGATAATTGTTTTAAGCAAATTGAAAAAATTATCACGTTTCACAAAAATACTAACCGGATTCAAATATCTCAGTAATTTTGTAATATATTTTTGGTTCTAGTTCTGAAGGCCTGCTATTCAGATTGATATCTTCAATATATTTGATCTTTTTTTTTCCTAATAATTTTTCCAAATTTTTTTTAATCATTTTTCTTTTATTGCTAAATAATTTATTTGTAACTTTTTCTAAATTATTAATATTTTTTATTTTTATTTTAAGGTTAATTTTAGGCTCAAAATGAAGAACACAAGATGTCACTTTTGGTTTAGGAAAAAAACAATTGTTTGATACTAAAAACTTATTTAAAAGTTTTAATCTAAGATTTGTTAATATTGATAGCCTACCATAGTGTTTACTTTTAAAAGGGCCAATTATTTTTTCTGACAATTCTTTTTGAAACATGAAAATTAAATTAGAAAAATAAGGAGGCCATTTTTCAAATTTTAAAATTTTTACCAAAATTTGTGAGGAAATATTATAAGGCAAGTTTCCAAAAATGATGCTATTAGATTTTACTTTTTCTTCAAGATCAAATTTTAAAATATCTGAATTATAAATTTTAATAAATTTTTCATTCTTATATTTATCTACTAATTTCTTTGCTAACTCTGTATCTTTTTCAATCAAGACTAAAGATTTAGGTTTTCTTTTTATAATTTCATTTGTTAAGGCACCATTGCCGGGACCAATCTCTACAATATGTTTGTTAAAAATTTTTACTTGGTTTAAGATTTTTTTAACAATGTTGGAGTCGATTAAAAAATTTTGCCCAAGCGATTTTTTGGCAAAGATCATTTATTTATTTTATTTATAAAATCAACACACCTTAAAAGACTTAAGGGAGAAGCTTTATTTTTTTTTATTAAATTTTTTGCAGTTCCATGATCAGGAGAAACCCTTATATATTTTAGACCTAAAGTAATATTAATTGCATCAAATTTAAAAATAGTTTTGAAAGGACCTAAAACTTGATCGTGATACATTCCAACTATAACGTCATATTTTTTGTAATTTTCTATAAAAATTGTATCAGCAGCATAGGGACCATTTATTTTTATACCTTTTTTTTGGAGCTTATTTACAATTGGTTTTATAATTTTCACCTCTTTAGAATTTTTGTTTAACTCTGAGTTATGTGGATTAAGACCTAGAATTGCTATTTTGGGATACTTATTAAATAAATATTTAAAGTTGGTATGCAAAGTATTAATTTTTTTTATCAGCAAGTCTTTTTTAATTTTTCTATCTATATGATTAATCTTAATATGTGTAGTAATTGGAGCTACTGATAATTTCTTATTGTGAATCAGCATTACTTCACTATCATTTTTAACGTTGTTTTTTGATGCTAAAAATTCTGTAACGCCAATTTTTTTGGTCTTTTTTAATAATTTTTTATCTATAGGGCAATTAATTATCCCTTTCACACTTTTATCTAATGCTAGTTTATGACCATAATTTAAACTATTGATTACAAAATTGGAATTTTCTTTTTGTGAAACTTTAAAAGAATTTTTAAATTTTAAATTAATATTGATAATTTGAAGTTTATCAAATTTTGACTCTTCTTTAATATTTTCTACTTGTTCAAGGCCTATTTTAAAACCCAACTCTTTTATTTGTGATTTAAATATCTCATAATTTGTTATTAGGTAGAGATTTTTTTTAATTTTTTTATTGATTTTTTTCCACATTTTACAAATAATCTCTGAATTAACACTATGAACATCACCACAGATTAAAATAATTTTATTTTTCATTTGTATTCAACTAAAAGACTATTTTTAATTTTTGAGAGATGGTTATTAGAATATAAAGAAAATAATTCATTTGTTTTCTGTTTAATTATATTTTTCTTTAGTTCCTCAACATTTAAATTTTCAATTTTTTTCGTTCTTATATCATTAAGTTTTAAAAACATTACATTTTTTGCACCCATTATTGGTTCAGAAATATCACCAATTTTAAGATTTATTAAAATATTGTAAATTTTTTTTGATAAAATATTTTCATTTAGCCAACCTAAATTTCCTCCCGAACCAGCTGAGGAAGATACGCTTATTTGTTTTGCAACATTTTCAAAACCTAGTTCCTTAATTTGATTCCTAATTTCTATTATCTTTTCATTATCTTTGTTATTGTTCTCCAATATTATATCTATTTCTGAAATATTATATTCTTTAACAAAAGATTTCTCGTTTAAGATTTTTGTTAATTCATTTTTTATATCAATATCATTTACATTCACTTTTTTTTGATAAATTGCATAAATAAGTTTTTGCCAGCTTAATTGAATCTTAATCTCTTCAATATAAAGATTGTAATTTAAATTATTATTTTTAAAAGTATCTTTAAGTTCGTCGATGTTTCCTGACGAAACATTATTTAAATAATTAGAAATTTCACTTTCTTCAATATTTATGTCATATTTTAACAATTCAATTTTTTTCATTTTTGTATTAATTAATTGGTCTACGGCAATTTTTTTAAGTCTATTAACATTTTTTTGATTAACTTCTTTGTTAGATAATATTATCAAAGTATTAATCTTATTTTTAAGTTCGTAACTGGTAATAGCTTCATTTTCAATTTTAACTAAGACTTTGTTTTGCAAAGCATTAATAGAGCTAAAATTCAAAAAGGTTATAAAAAAAATCGTAATTAATATTTTTATAGTATTAAATATCATTTATTAATAGCAGGTGTATCTACAGCACCAAATGGAATAAGGGTTATTTTAAACATTAAAGAATTTTCAGTTTCAAGTTCAGAATCTTCATAAAACTCTCTTCTGTAAACTAGTCCAGCTTTTAAACAATCGTTAATATATTCATAACTCAAATCATAATATTCAGAGGAAGACGTTATCAAATTTCTCTTAGTTTTAAGTGAAAACATACCGTTATTATTGTTTCCAATATTTATTTCAGCTTTTACATATTCATTATTACCAATATGTTTTTTTTCCTGAAGATAATCAACATTGAATTTAAATAAATCTAAATTAAAAGTTGCACCTATTTCATTATAATTAAGATCGTTATAATTTTGGTCTAATGCAAAATTATAATTTATGTTGAAATTATTATTAATATTAAGAGTAGATGAACCGACTAAATCAGATAATTTTTCGTCTAAACTAGATGATGAAGGCAAGTCCTTGTTCTCTTTTTCGTTTATTATTTGACCAGCTGATAAATTGAATTTTTTCCCAAAAGCATCAAGCTCGTAGTCAAATCCTAAAGTAGCACTTAAACCTGTTTCCATTTGATTGGTATTATTTAGTCTATCTAAATTAAAAATATTTATTGAGTTCAATTTAGCGCCATTATCCTCTTTTTTCATTTTTCCTGGAGAATATCTTAATAACATTTTAGGGGTTATTTTTTGAAATGATCGATCACTAGAGCGTTTAAATAAGTCTACCTCAGATAAATAACCAAATGCTGCATATAATTCACTTGTAGGGTCATCTCTATAAGTTGAAACATTTTTTGTTTCATAATTTACGTTTTTAAGTTTACTAAAAACTTTTCCTCTAATTCCAGAGTCAAAATTAATATTTTTTATATCCCAATCAAAGTCATTAACTAAAAATTTAGTGGTTTTATTAGTATCATAATTATGAACTTTCAAGTTAGATTGTAAATCTAAATTACCAATTTTATCATTACTGAATATATTGCTATCATAAGTTATTTCAGGAAGAATATATTCATATTTATCGTTGTAACTATCCTTTAAACTTTCATATATGCTTGAATTAATTCTTAAAAATTTATTTTCTTTCTCGTAAGTAAAACTCATCGAGCTTTCTAAGACGTCTTTATTAAAATCTACAAGATCTGTTTTGATTTTATATAATTCTAAATATTTATCATTCGAAACATCCTCTAATTTTAAATTAAAAAATGATTCAGAATTCTCTGAATTTTTAAAACTTTTAGTAAATTGAGTAAAAAGGTGATGTTTCTCGCCAGGCTTCTTCTTTTCTGTAGTTTTTTTATATCCTTCGGTGAAACCAAAATCTAAAATTAAATTCGAGTCTAGAAATGCTTGTCGATATTCACCCAAAAAAAGAGGATTCTCTGTAGCATAAAATTTATTTGTGAGGGTGAAATCTTTATCTTTATCTATCGCAAAATAATAAGGTATTGATATCCCTGACCCTAAATTTTTAGTGTCCGAAAAACTTGGGGGTAAAAAACCAGATCTTCTATCTACACTTGGATCAGGATGTGAAAGATAAGGAGTATAAAAAATTGGAATGTCATAAACTTTTATAACTACATTATTATAAAAAATTGTCTTCTTCTCTCTATCATGCCTCATTTTATTAGATTGTAATACCCAAGGAGGACATTTATCTTTTTCTCGATAGTCGCACAGAGTAAAAACACTTTTATTAAAAGTCGAAATTTCATTATTAATTTTGACACTATTAGAAAAAATTCTAGGCTTATTTTTTTTGTTAATTTTGAAATCGTCTTGATTTATATAAGTCTTAATATCTGTCCCAAAAATCTCTTTTTTTTTGGTATCAATGTAAATTTGAGAAAACTCTGTTGAGTTACCCTGTTTATCTTTAATTTCTATAAAACCAATAGATTTAAATATATTTTCATTAGTTTGATATTCAAAATTTTCTAAAAAAATATTGTTATTATTTGTATCTTTTATGGTGGCTTTTTTCTTTGAACTTATAATATTAAGTTTATTATTAAAAACTATATCCTCTGCTAAAATTTCATATTTTTCACTAGTGATTATTTTTGTTGGGCCAATACTTTTGAAAATTTTTTCTACATCATTATATTCAGCGGAATTAGTTTTAATTATATTATTCTTAATGTCCTTAACCTCAATATTATTTTTAAATTTAATAAAACTCTTTTTCCTATTATATTCAGCATAATCACCCCTAATTTCATTTTTTTCTGCAGTACTAACAAAGACATCGTTCTTGAAAATTGATATTTCATTTTTTTTATCAATCGTAATGTCTCTAGACTCAATAAAAATATTTTCTGCATTTAAAGGAGAAAAGATACAAAAATAGATTAATAGAGTGAGAAAATTATTTTTCATTTATTTGCAAAACTCCAATAAAGGTGAAAAAACTTAAAGCGATAACAGGAGACCACACAGCTAAAATGAGAGGTATTCTATCTGTCTGTCCTAATGCCAAAGAAAGATCTTTAAAGTAAAAAATAAAAACACTTATTACTAAACCAATTATAATAAATTTAAAGTTATTAGACTTTTTTAAAGTATTCATTGTAAGTATAGAGGCTAATCCTGTCATGAGGAGAAGAAAAAAGGGTAGTGATAATGAAGTGTGTAAGCTTTGACTTAAAAAGTTTTTACTGTATCCATTATTAATTAATTCTTTATAATTAATTATAAGATCTAAAAATGACATTGTGTCAAAGTTCTTGAATAAACTTGTTATTTTTTCATAATCATAAATAGACTTTACAATAATACTCTCAAATTTTTTCTCCAACACAAGATCATTTTTGGTTTCAAAAACTATGACTTCCTCTAAAATCCATTCATTTTTTGATATGTTTGCTCTTTTAGAGACAATTTTTTCTATTAAGTTTGAATTATTATCTAAATGAAAAATAGTAACATCAACTAAATTTGCTCCTTCTGGTTTTGCCGCAGAAATTATTCTTTGTTTATCATCGAAATTTTCTTTAATCCATAATCCATTACGATTAAAAGTAATTAAGTGATCAATGTCTCTCGAAAAATTTGATTTAGTAACCTCATAATATTTAGACATTGAAGATGTGATAGGATTAATTACAAGTAAAATAATCCACCCTAGAAAAAAAGATGTAAATGCGAGTATAAAAAAAATTTTTAAATTTGAATATCCAAAAACTTTTAAAGTTAACAAGTCTTTATTATTTCGTATACTTAACATAAACCACATGCTTGAGATAAATACAATAAATGGAAGAATTTGAATTATAAGACTGGGAATAAATATTGCAGTTAAAACTAATGGTGTAATTATACTAACATTTAAATTTTTAAAAAATTCTATTTCCTCAAATAAATTTAAGATTATGCCAAAACAATAAAAAATTAAAATAAATAAAAAAAAAGTTTTTAAAAAATTTTTTAAAAGATAGTTAAAAATAATTTTGTTCATGGTGTATAAGTTTCTTTAGAAAATTTATAATTCAAAAAAAAATAAAATATTAAAAATAGTAAGAATGGAAATAAAATAAAAAAATTTTTAATAAAAAAATTTATTCCAGTATATCTGACAGCCATTTCAGTAAATATCAATAAAACAAAACTATATGTAAAAACAAAATATTTATTTAAATATCTTTCTTTAGTTTTTATTAGTAACAATGAGCAAATTAAAGAAATAACTGGTATGTAAAATGGAAGAACCACCCTTCTGCTTAAAGTAGGGATAATTTCATTTTTGATATCTTTTTTACAAATCTGATTATCAAAAGTATCTTTAACTAAACAATTCAAGAGTTTTAAAGTTGAGGTTTCTTGTAATTTTGGCTTTTTTATAGTTGTTGTTGTTAAATCACCCAAATCAATTATTAATTGCTCAAATTTGATAATTTCATTTTTAGAATTATCTTTACTAGATGTTATTATTTGACCATTAAATAAAAACATTTTTTTTTTTCTCTACCATTCCATTTTTAGCAATTATTGTTGTATTTTGCGTTTTAGAAATATTAGAAGAAAAATTTTTTATATTATCCCCCTTATCGTGTAAAAAAATATTTTTTAATTCATTGTTACTTTTATCATCAACAATAAGCGTGAAACCTTTGAACGAGTCGCTAAATTGACTACTTTTTATTGTTGGAAGAAATGAATTTAGATTTTCTTTTGTTAATAATAGTCTTGATTTGTTTAAAGCTAAAGGAGTTATTAAAGATGATAAAAATATATATAAAGCAAAAATTAATAAGGAAGTATAAAAAAATAGATTTACTATTTTTATTTTTTTAACTCCTGATGTCCATAAAATGACAAATTCACTATCCTGGATATGTTTTAAAATAAATAATGTTAAAGCAAGTAAAAAAGCAAGTGGAATAAACTTTGGCGCTATTCCAAAAAGATTTAAAAATGAATATTTAAAATAAATGCCTGGAGGATAGCCACTTTCAACTATTAAATCTAAAAAATTAACTGCTCTAACTGTCAAAGCAATAATCGTTAGGCCAAACAAAATAACTAAAAAAGTTTTAATTATTTCAATAAAAAAATTAAGATAAATTTTGTTTTGAAGCATTGGAATATTGTATATAAATAATGCATCCATAAACTAAATTCAACTAATGGTTTAACTATGCTCAATTTCCCATTGAAATCTGATATATTTGGACATATATACCAATCAGTTCAAATAAACTTTAAATAAGAATTATGCCAGTTAAGATTAATTACTCTAAATCAAACAAACTACCTTCTGTTAACCAGGTTTTATTCTCAGACGATATATTTAACATTAAAAACTTAAGAAAATATCTCTCAAATTCTGAATTTGATTACATCAATGATTTACTAAAAACTAGTGATTTAAAAAAGAACCTATTTGTTTTTGAAGTAAATTCCAAAAAAAAAAATAGTTATTATATCAATCAAAAAAAACTCTAAAATATTTGATATTGAGAACTTGGGAGCAGAGTTTTTCACTAAAGTGAATTACGGGAAAAATAGTCAATACCTAATAATCTCAGATAGTATACTTAGTAAAAACAAAAATTTTTTAGGATATTTTCTTCATGGATTTAAATTAAAATCTTACGATTTCAATAAATATAAGACTAAGAAAGAAACAAGAATAATTGATATAATAGTAACAGGTAATAAAAATATTCCTTCACTCTCTAATCAATTAAAATTTAAAGCTTTAGAAGAGGGTACTTTTTTTGCTAGAGATTTAGTGTCAGAACCAGGAAACGTTTTACACCCAGATGAATACGTAAAAAGAATTCTTTCTTTAAGGAAAGATGGTTTAAAGATAAATGTTTATGATGAAAAAAAATTAAAAAAACTTGGTATGAATGCATTGCTAGGTGTGGGCCAGGGTAGTATTAGAGGATCCTACTTAGTAACAATGGAGTGGAATGGATTAAAAAATTCGTCTAAACCTTTAGCGTTTGTTGGGAAAGGAGTTTGTTTTGATACGGGCGGCTATTCTTTAAAGCCTGCTAAATTTATGGAAGATATGACTTATGATATGGCTGGATCAGCTACCGTTGTAGGTCTAATGAAAAATTTTGCATTAAGAAAAGCTAAAATAAATGCTGTTGGTGTAGTAGGTCTTGTAGAAAATATGGTAAGCGGTGATGCACAAAGACCCGGAGACATAGTAAAATCTTATAGCGGAAAAACTATAGAAGTTTTAAATACAGACGCAGAGGGAAGATTAGTTTTAGCAGATGCCCTAACTTTTACTGAAGAAAAATACAAACCTAAATTTATTATAGACCTGGCAACTTTAACAGGTGCTATAATTGTTTGTCTAGGTTCCGAATATGCTGGGCTTTTTTCTAATAATGACGAACTGTCTAAAAAAATATTTAATGCAGGTGAAAAAGTTGAGGAAAAAGTATGGCGTATGCCCTTACATAAAAATTATGATAAATTAATGAATTCTAAAAATGCAGATATGCAAAATATAAATTATGTTGGCGGCGCAGGATCAACTACAGCTGCACAATTTTTACAAAGATTTATAATTAATAAAACTCCATGGGCCCATTTAGATATTGCAGGAATGGCGTTTTCGAAATATGGGGGAGCTCTAAATTCGAGTGGTGCAACTGGATTTGGAGTAAGATTATTAAATAAACTTGTCGAAGAAGATTATGAATAACACAGAACAAACACTTTCAATAATAAAACCTGATGCTGTTGAAAGAAATTTAATAGAAAAAATTAAGTCTATTTTAACAAACAATAATTTAAAGATTAAGGATAGTAAAAAAATACACATAACAAAAGATGAGGCAGCAGAATTTTATAAAGTCCATCAATCAAAACCTTTTTATAATGATTTATGTTCTTATTTGTCTTCCGGGCCAATTGTAGTAATGATTTTAGAAGGTAAAAACGCTGTATTATCTTATCGAAAAATAATGGGAGCAACAGATCCTAAAAACGCTGACGAAGGCACTATAAGAAAATTATTTGGCGTTTCAATTGATAAAAATTCAGTGCATGGTTCTGATTCTACAGATAACGCAAAGAAAGAAATTAACTTTTTTTTCAATAATTAATGTTTCTGAAAATCTTTATAATTGCTTCGGGAAAAGCAATATATTCTAATTTTTGAGTTTTATTTTGAAGAGTGTTCTCATCATCTTCTGAATTAATATAAAAACATTTTTGGGTTATTATTTTTCCACCATCAAGTTTTTCATTTACATAATGAACAGTACAACCTGTTTTTTTTTCACCTTTTTTAATAACTCTTCGAAAAGTGTTTAAACCCTTGAATTTAGGTAAAAGAGAGGGATGAATATTGATAATTTTTTTTCTGTATATATTCAAAAATTTTTTTGACAATATTTTCATATAACCAGCAAGACAAATTAAAGAAATCTTATGCTTCTTTAAATGCAATAAAATAAGTGACTCATAATTACTTTTCTCAGTGTTTATTATTAAAAAAGGTATAGAATTTTTTTTCGCAAAAAATAAACCATTTGCATTTTTGTTATTTGATACCACTAATTTAATTGATATTGGAAAGTTATAATCTCTGGATTTTTTAATCAAATTATTCAAATTTGATCCTCGACCAGAAATGAAAACACAAGTATTCTTTTTTACCATCTCAAAAAATTCAATAAATTAATTTTTTTCCTCCCTTTGCTAATATGTCCAATTTCATAAGGAATAAATTGTTTAGAAAAATATTTTTTTATTTTAAAAACATTTTTTTTTGGGGCTATTACACAAAAACCTACTCCACAATTAAAAGTTCTTATCATTTCTTTATCTGATATATTATTTTGTTTTAACCATTTAAAGATTTTTAAAATTTTAATTTTTGAAAGATCTATATTTAAAGATAAGTGATCAGGTATTGATCTTATTACATTTTCTAATATTCCACCACCGGTAATATGAGCTGCAGAATTGATTAAATTTCTTTCTACAAGTTTCAAAATTTCTTTTGAATATATTTTGGTTGGTTTAAGTAATTCATTTTTAATATTTATATCAACTTTATTTTTTTTTAAAATTGATCTTACCAATGAATAACCATTTGAATGAATCCCGTTTGAAGGTATGGCTAATATCACATCTTTATTTTTTACATTATGTTTATTTAAGATTTTTTTTTTAGATACTATTCCAACACTAAAACCAGCTAAGTCGAATTTATCTTTTGTATATACTCCTGGCATTTCGGCTGTTTCACCTCCAATGAGCTCACAACTTGAAATTTTACAACCTTTAAAAATTCCTTTTAAAATTTTTTTGGATTTTTTTAATTCGAGTTTACCAACAGCTAAATAGTCCAAAAAAAATAAAGGTTTTGCACCTTGCACAATTAGATCATTAACGCACATAGCCACAAGGTCTATACCGATTGTATCAAATTTTTTAAATTTATTAGCTAACTCTACTTTTGTTCCCACACCGTCTGTGCATGAAACTATTACTGGATCTTTTATCTTTAAATAGCTGATATCAAATAAAGAACCAAATCCTCCGATAGTCTCTTTACCTAATGTCCCTTTCCTTTTTTTGACATCTTTTTTTGATATTTTTGAAATGTAACGAACTAATTCATTAGCTAATGAAATATTTACGCCACTTTTTTTGTAATTATTTTGCATTTTTTTCATTTATAAAATGATATTTAACTTTTTATGAAATGTTATAAGTCAATAATTATTATTTTAGTTATTTTTTTAAAAACTGGAAATGTTTTATCTCAAGAAGATATTTTTCATGTTAATAATATTGAGCTAATTAAGAAAACAAACATTTCTAGTGAAGAAATGGCAAACGAGGCTATTAAGAAGGGTTTTGAACTGTTAAAAAAAAAAATTCTTTTAGATAAAGATTTAAATAAACTAGCCGACTTAAGTTTACCTCAGATTAAGGAGTTGGTATCTTATTACCGAGTAGAAAGTGTTAGTGAAGATTTAAAAAAAGATGATATAGTCAAATACAATATATCTTTTGATAAAGATAAATTACATATTTTATTTTATAGTAAAGATATTGCCTATTCAGAAATTTTAAATAAAGAAATATTTCTTCTACCAATATTTTTAAGTGACGAAAAATTATACATTTATAACAATAATTACTTTTATGAAAATTGGAATTTAGTTTACGAAACCGAGTTAATTGAATTTATTTTACCTTTAGAAAATATAGAAGTAATACAAAATATTAATTTTAATAAAGACAATCTTTTAAATTTAAATTTAATAGATTTATTTCCTGAATATAAAAACAAAAATTTAGCTCTTGTTATAATTGAGGATACAAACTCAAAATCGGAAAAAATTTTTATAAAAACCAGAATAATGGGCAAAAATATAGATAAGAATATTAAAGTCAAAAGATTGGATGAAGATCAAAAAAAATTTTATAAAAAGATTGTAAATGATACTAATTTAGAATTAATAGGTCTTATAAAATCTCAGAACTTAATCGATGTAAAAACTCCTTCTTTTTTAAATACTAAATTTTTAAATAATAAAAGATTTAATCTTGTTGAGTTTAACAAGAGAATTAAAAAAATAGATTTGATAGATCAAGTTTTTGTTCAAGAATTTAATAATAATTATATTATTTTAAAAATTAAATATCTTGGTAAATTAGATAAAGTAATAAAACAATTAAAAGATCAAAATATCATTTTAGAATTAATTGAGGATGAGTGGAGGATAAAGTTATCTTAATGAGCCAATTAGTATTTAAATTTCCATTTAAAACAAAATACTTTGAACAAGATTTTTACGTATCAAGTAATAATTTTTCAGCCTATAAACTCATAGAGAGTTGGCCAGAATGGCCAGGCAAGTGGCTAAATATTTTTGGTCCCATAGGGTCTGGTAAAACTCATTTATCTAAAATTTTAGAAAAAAAAATTAAAAGAGTAATATTATTAGATGAAAAAAATGTATACGATAAAATTATACAAGATTTAGATAATCTAGATTGTTTAATAATAGATAATTTTTTAAATAAGATTGAGGAAAAATTATTGTATTCAATTTTAAATCAAACAAAATTATTAGATAGTTTTGTCGTAATTAATAGCAAATTTCCTTTAAAAAAATTTGAATTCAATTTGCCAGATTTAAAATCTAGAATTAATAGTTTTAATTTTATTGGTATTGAACTACCAACAGATGATTTATTAAAAGTCATAATTTCTAAGTCATTTTCAGACAAACAAATAAACTTAAATCCAAAAATTTCAGAATATATAATTAAAAATGTTGAGAGATCTTACGAAAAAATGTTCAAATTTTTAAGTGATTTAGACGAAATGTCGTTATCTTCTGGAAAATCTATAAATATTAATTTAATAAAAAAAGTATTAAATCAATGAATAAATATAGATCACATAATTGTTCTGAGCTAAATGAAAAGCATATAAACAAAACAGTTACAATATCAGGATGGCTCCATCGAAAGAGAGATCATGGAAATTTATTGTTTGTTGATCTTAGAGATCATTATGGGATCACACAGTGTGTAATAGAAAATAATAATAAATATTTTCTGGTTTTAGAAAAAGCAAAACCTGAAACAGTTTTAAAAATAAATGGAAAAGTTGTCAAAAGAGCAGATGGTACAGAAAACTCTGAATTACCAACCGGCAAAATAGAGATTAAAATTGAAAATATCGAAATTTTATCAATTTCAAAAGAATTGCCAATTCCTGTTTTTGGCGAACAAGATTACCCAGAAGATTTGAGATTAAAATATAGGTTTTTAGATTTGCGTAGAGAGGAAATGCATAAGAATATAATTTTAAGATCAAAGGTTATTTCATTCATTAGAAGCGAAATGTTAAAACTAGGTTTTTTAGAGTATCAGACTCCAATTCTTACTTCTTCTAGTCCAGAAGGTGCAAGGGACTTTTTAGTACCTAGTAGATTAAATCCTGGAAAATTTTATGCGCTTCCTCAAGCACCTCAACAATTTAAACAACTAATCATGGTCTCTGGTTTTGATAAGTATTTCCAAATAGCTCCCTGCTTTAGAGACGAGGATGCAAGAGCAGACAGAAGTCCAGGGGAATTTTATCAACTAGATTTAGAAATGTCATTTGTTGAACAGGAGGATGTTTTTCAGGTAGTTGAAAATTTAATGATAAATCTATTTAAAAAATTTTCATTAAATAAAATTACTCATGAAAAATTTCCTCGTATTCCATATAAAGAAGCTATGCTTAAATACGGCACTGATAAACCAGATTTAAGAAATCCATTAATAATAAAAGATTTAACAAAGGTTTTCTTAAGAGAAGATGTAAAATTTGATATTTTTAAAAAATTAGTGAGTAGCGGTTCATTTGTTAGGGGAATTATTACAAAAAATACAAAAGACAAACCTAGAAGTTTTTTCGATAACATTGATAAATGGGCAAAAGACCAAGGAGGTTCAGGTTTAGCATATTTTACTTTTGAGAAAGACCAAAAATTTAAGGGAAAAGGACCAATAGGAAAATTTTTTAGTGAAGATGCTATTAAAGAAATTATGAATATCTGTGATGCGCAAGTGGGTGATAGCATATTTTTAGCCTGCGGAAATATTCATGATTTGGAAAAAATTCTATCATTAGGAAGAGATAAAATTGCAAGAGATTTAGATTTAATTAAAAAAGACCAATTCGCTTTTTGTTGGATAACAGATTATCCAATGTTTGAAATTGACGATAAAACAAAAAAAATAATTTTCAGCCATAACCCTTTTTCTATGCCACAGGGAAACATAAACGAACTCAACTTAGAAAAACCTTTAGAATTAAAAGCTTATCAATATGATATAGTTTGTAATGGTATAGAATTATCTTCAGGGGCTATAAGAAATCATATTCCTGAATTAATGTATAAATTATTTTCAATAGCAGGTTATTCCAAAAAAGATGTGGAAAGTAAATTTAGTGGTATGATAAATGCCTTAAGCTATGGAGCACCACCTCATGGGGGTATCGCACCAGGTATTGATAGAATCATAATGTTGTTAGCTGGTAAAGAAAATATCAGAGAAGTAACCTTATTCCCAATGAATCAAAATGCCCAGGATTTGATGATGAATGCTCCTTCAAACGTTAACGACTCTCAATTAAAAGAATTAAATTTAAAAATTGATTTAAAAAAGAAAAATTAATTTTTTGTTTTAAGATTTATTCTTACATCTGAAAGATCAACAAGTTTTTCCTCATAATTGCTTCTTACAAAACCTTTAGAAGTAATGTTTTTAACAATCTTTAAAAATTTATCATCAGTGTCTTCACTTGATAAATTTTTAGTGCTTGCAATTGAAGGTGTATGCGCTAATTCCTCTTTGCCAAGATAAGATATAGCTAGTTCTCTGAACACATAATCTAAAATTGATGATGCACTCAAAATTCTATCATTGCCAATTACATTTCCTGATGGTTCAAACTTAGTATCTATAAAAGCATCCACATACTCATCCAAAGGAACCCCATATTGTAAACCTAAAGATATGGCTATAGCAAAATTATTCATCATTGCTTTTACTAATTCTCCTTCTTTGTTTGTATCTATAAAAATTTCTCCAATTTTACCGTCGTCATATTCTCCTGTATGTAAATAAACTTTGTGATCACCTATTTGAGCTTTTTGAATGTAACCTTTTCTCCTATCAGGCATTTTAAATCTTGCTTTATTTTTTACAATTGGATTTCCTATATTTTGATTTTTTTCTTCATTTTTATTTTTGAAAATTTTGTTATTTAAATTCTGAGCAACTGGATTTTCTATCACTTTATCACTAATTTTTTCCTTATTTTTTTTATCACCAATTTTTCTCGTTTTCCGGTTATTTAATTTAACATCAATTACCTCAACGTCACCGTCAGTTCTTTGGTCTATTTTTGAAAGCTCTTTATCATTTAAATTTTCTAATGAATGAACA